>Ga0315281_10000470_pt1 | contig 56063 bp, 49 predicted proteins | sample YL17G07_0_MG_FD_204540 | JGI IMG/M metagenome (GOLD analysis project Ga0315281, IMG submission 204540) | Sediment microbial communities from Yellowstone Lake, YNP, Wyoming, USA - YL17G07_0 | ecosystem: Environmental > Aquatic > Freshwater > Lake > Sediment | place: USA: Wyoming | collected...
CTCGCATCTCACGTCTTACGTCTCACTTTAAAGGGGCCAGATGAAGAAGACATGCGTGGTTACGGGCGGGGCGGGATTCCTCGGTTCTCACCTGTGCGACCGTTTACTCGACGAAGGCTACGCCGTCGTGTGCCTCGATAACCTTTTGACGGGGAGCATCAAGAACATCGAGCATCTCTCCGGAAACGAGAATTTTACCTTCATCAAGCAGAACGTGACGGACTATCTCTACATCGCGGGGGACGTTTTTTATATCTTCCACTTCGCCTCTCCCGCAAGCCCCATCGACTATCTCGAATTCCCGATCCCCACCCTCAAGGTGGGAGCGCTCGGCACGCACAAGACCCTCGGCCTCGCAAAATCGAAAGGGGCGAAGTTCATCCTCGCCTCCACCTCGGAGGTGTACGGCGATCCGCTCATCCACCCGCAACCCGAGAGCTACTGGGGTAACGTCAACCCGATCGGGCCGCGCGGGGTTTATGACGAGGCGAAGAGATTCGCTGAGGCGATGACGATGGCCTATCACCGGTACCACCACCTCGATACCAAGATCGCCAGAATATTCAATACCTATGGCCCGCGAATGAGAGCAAACGACGGGCGGGTGGTCCCCTCCCTTATCTGCCAGGCGCTCGGGGGCGAGCCGCTCACCGTCTTCGGCGACGGCTCGCAGACGCGCAGTTTCTGTTATGTTTCCGACCTGATAGAGGGAATTTATCGGCTCGCGATGTCGGACATGAACGAGCCGGTGAATATCGGCAACCCGCACGAGATGACCGTTATGGGTTTTGCCCGTGAGATCCTGCGCCTCACCGCGAGCAGGAGTGCGATCATCCACAAGCCTCTCCCCGTTGATGATCCCAGGGTGCGCCAGCCGGATATCAGCAAGGCCCGGAAGGAGCTCCAGTGGGAACCGAAGGTGGGCCTGGAGGAAGGCCTGCGGGAAACAATAGAGTATTTCAGGAAGGTCCGCACGTAAAGTGCGCACTCAAATCAGGAGTGACGAGCGATATGAAACCCGGCATCACCGTTTTCTTCCCCTGCTACAATGAGGAGGAGAATGTAGAGAAACAGACGCTCGACGTCGATCGGGTCCTGAGCGAGATCGCCGATGATTATGAGGTCGTTATCGTTGACGATGGATCCACAGACCGCACCGCCGAAATCGCCGACCGGCTCGCTCGTGAGCACAGTCACGTACGGGTGATCCACCATCCTCATAATCTCGGCTACGGCGTCGCCCTCAAGACAGGTTTTATGGGCGCGCGGAAGGATCTCATCCTCTATACCGATGGCGATAACCAGTTTGACATCCATGACATAGGGAAAATGCTCCCCCTCATGAAGGAGGGGGTGGATATGGTGGTGGGCTACCGCGCAGACCGCCAGGACAAGCCGCTCAGGAAATTCGTTTCCCATGTCTATAATTTTATTATCCGCCTCGTCTTTGGCCTCAGGGTGCGCGACATCGATTGTGCCTTCAAGCTCTTCAGGCGCTCGGTGTTCGATCGTATCGAGATCAAGTCGGAGCGGTTCCTCATCGACACGGAGATCCTCGTCAAGGCCAAGCGGGCCGGGTTGAAGATTGTCGAGACCGGCGTGACGCACTTGCCCCGCATGGGGGGAAAATCCTCCGTCGCCCCGGGCGATGTCTTCCGCACCGTCCACGAACTCTCGCACCTCTGGGTGCACATCTTCGCGGTCAACTGGAAGAAGCTGATCCTGAGTTCCCTCGTGAGCGCAGCTTTTATCGCGCTCATCGTCAGGAATATCGATTTCCGCAGCTTTGCCGCCCAGATCGGCAAGGCCGACCGGAGCTTTATCTGGCTCGGCCTCCTCGCGTACGGGATCAGCTTCTGGTTCAGGAGCATCCGCTGGCGTCTTATCCTCATTCCGGAGCGGAAATTCAGGATCGGGGAGCTCTTCTCGGGGATCGTCATAGGATGGATGGCAAATAACGTGCTCCCGGTCAGGATGGGGGAGATCGTCAGGGCGTATGACTTCGGCCGCGTGCACAAGTTCTCCAAGAGCCTCTGCTTCTCCACCATCGTCGTCGAGAGATTGTTCGATGGCCTCACGCTCATCCTGATCCTCGCGCTCATCCTCATGTTCGTGAGTTTCAAGCCGGTCATCAACCAGGTGTTCGTGCTGGGGATCCTCATCTTTTTCTCGCTCTTCGTCGTCCTCTTCTACCTGGTGGCGGGCAGGGTGCTCGGGCGGGACACCGGTATCTACCGCTTCATTGATAACTTCGGGCAGAGGTACCTCAAGGCGGAGGGGCAATTCGTCATCGCCAACTTCCTCAAGGGGCTCGAGGTCCTCCTCCACGAGAGGGTGATGCTCGCAGTCCTGGGCCTGTCGGTGCTGGTCTGGACGATGGAAGCGGGGATGTACTCCTGCTTCATCCACGCCTTCCACATCGACCTGCCGCGCTATGCCCCCTTCTTCATTCTGTGCATCGTCAACCTCGGCTTGATCGTCCCGTCCATCGGGTACGTCGGGACATTCGAGTGGTTCTGCAAGCTTGCCCTCCTCCAGCTCTCTGCGCTCGATCCCGCCCTCGTCACGGGGTACGCGGTTGCGCTCCACGCGACCCAGTACATCCCCGTGACGATACTTGGAATCATCTTCTTCATCCGGCACAACTTCGATGTCGTGAGAGCGCGTGACGAGATCAAAGTGACCGCACTGGGAGATTGAGCGTGAGGAAGAGTAAATGCATCGGCTACGTCGTCAGCCTCGTGGTGGTGGCCGTGATAGTCTTCACCTTCGACTGGCGCACGGTCGGCGCCGAGCTCCGGAGCTTTGAGTACCTGTACCTGGCGCCCGCGCTCGCCCTCTATCTCACCGGTTTTGTGTTTCGCGGCTTCCGGTGGCAGTGCATGCTGGCCCCCCTCAAGAGGGTAGGATTCAAAAACTCCTTCAGCGTGGTCATGATCGGGTTCATGGCCAACAATATTCTCCCCCTGCGTATGGGTGAACTCGTGCGCGCATGGGCCATTAAGAGGAAAGAGGGGATAAGCGGCAGCGCCGGATTCGCCACCATCGTTGTTGAGAGGGTTTACGACGGCTTGACGCTCGTCGGGCTATTTGTCTTTGTGCTGCTTTTCGGCGCGACCACCCCGGAGGTGAAACGGTATGCCGCGTTGGGAGCTCCGGTATTTTTGTGCGCGCTCGGGATGCTGCTGTACGCCGCATTCAGGCAGGAGTCGGCAGGTGCGATGATCAAGCGCATTACCAGGATTCTCCCCCGCAGGCTGCACGCCCGCGCCGACGGATTGGTGGACTCGTTTCTCCCGGGACTGCATTTTCTCTCATCGGGGAAGCGGCAGGCGGCGGTGATTTTCTACTCGGTGCTCATATGGTGTATCGAGGGGGCCGTATTCTGGTGCATCATGAGGGGCTTCCGCCTCCATGCTCCCGCGCACGCTGCGTTTTTCACGCTGGTGATCGTCAATATCGCCATCATGGTTCCGGCGATGCCCGGCTACGTCGGCACATTTGATCTGCCCGCCGTCGTCGCCCTCGCGCCATTCGGCGTGGGGAAGGACGCGGCGATAAGCTACATCATTGTCGTGCATGCGCTCCAATATATTTCCGTGACCGCCCTCGGCCTCTTTTTCATGAATGCGAGCGGCTGGAGCCTGAGGGAGATTGAAGAGGTCAAAGGCGCATGAGAGCGGCTATTATCGGAGGGGGTATTACCGGGCTGAGCGTTGGCTACGAGCTCGCCAAAAAAGGCTACCGGGTAACGATTTTTGAAAAGGAAGCCCGGATAGGGGGTCTCGCGGGCTCGTTTCGCATCGGCGACGTCTGGCTGGAACATTTCTACCACCACATCTTCAAGACCGACACGGCGATCCTTGGCTGGATTGATGAGATGGGGCTCAGCGGCAGGCTCATCTGGAGGCCTTCTTCTATCGGCTTTTTTCACAAGGGCGCGATACATCGTTTCGGCACTCCTTTTGAACTCCTCAGGTTCTCTCCGCTGAGTTTCATGGACAGGGTAAAGCTCGGCCGCGCCGTGCTCCGTTTCCAGCGCATGAAAAACTGGGAGGAGCTGGATTCCATCACGTGCAAGGACTGGTTCTCCGAACACGTGAGCCGCGCGTCCTACGAGGTAGTATGGGAACCCCTCCTTCGCCTCAAATTCGGCGACGCGCACGACCGCATCCCCGCATCATGGATCTGGGGGCGGATTCATCCCCGCGCCCGCTCCAGGAGCAGGGGGGGCATGAGAGAGGAGCTCGGCTATCTGGAGGGCGGATTTGAGCTCGTGATCGAGAAGCTGAGGGAGGAGATTGCGTCGCTCGGGGGAGAGGTGGTGGAGGGGGCTCCGGTTGAGTACATCATACAGGAACGGAATACGGCGAAGGGGGTTATCGTAGGCGGGCATGAGCTCTTTTCCGATCTCGTCGTATCCACCATTGCGATTCCGGCGCTCCTCGGAATTGTCCCGCCGCTGCCGGATGATTACCATGCCCGGCTCGAGGGGATCCGCTATCAGGCGGTGGTATGCCTCGTGATGGAGTGCGAGGAGTCCATAAGCCCGGTCTATTGGCTCAACATCAGCGACCCGGCGGTGACATTCGGCGGACTTATTGAACACACGAACTTCGTTGACCCCGAGCAGTACGGGGGCAGGAAGATAATGTATATCTTCAACTACGTGAGCGAGGATGACCCGTATTTTCGGATGGGCGCTGAAGAGTATTTCGCCGCACACGAGGAGTCTCTCCGCCGCATCAATCCCCGATTCCGCAGGGAATGGGTGAAGGAGATGCACCTCTTTCGCGCGAGCCACGCCACGGTGGTCTATACCCTCGGCTACCGCGCGAAAATGCCCCCCTTCGCGTCGCCTCTGAGCCGGCTCTATCTGGTGAATACGAGCCAGATCTATCCGTATGACCGCAACATGAATAACTGCGCCGCGCTCGGGCAGCGATTCGTTCAAACTGTCAAAGTCGTTTAAATCGTTTAAATTGTTTAAGCCGTTTAAGTCGCTAGACGTCTAGCTATTTGAACGATTTCAGCGACTTTCACGACTTCAACGACTTGAGTGATGTAATGGTTCGCGCCCTTGGTTTGTTGTCAGGCGGATTGGACAGCATCCTCGCCGCGTGCGTTCTGAGGCAACAGGGGATTGAGGTGACGGGCATTGCCTTCCAGGCCCCCTTCTTCGGAGCGGAGAGGGCTCGGCGGGCCACCGAACACCTGGGCATCCCCCTCATTGTGAAAGACATCACGCAGGAGCACCTCGCGATGATGAGAAAGCCGAAATACGGCTTCGGCTCCAACATGAACCCCTGTATTGATTGCCACACGCTCATGGTAAGAACTGCCTGCGGTATCATGAGGGAAGGGGGGTTTGATTTCGTGTTCACCGGCGAGGTCCTGAACGAGCGCCCCATGTCTCAGAACAGGCGCGCGCTGGGTATCGTTGAGCGGGAGTCAGGTTGCGGGGGCTATCTGCTCAGGCCGTTGAGCGCGAAGCTGCTCGAGGAAACACTGCCCGAGCGGGAGGGGAAGGTAATGCGGGATAAGCTGCTCGATTTATGCGGCCGTTCGCGCAAGCCGCAGATGGCTCTGGCAAAGGCGTACGGCATCACGGACTATCCCACGCCCGCGGGGGGATGCCTTCTGACCGACCCCGGTTTTTCGAGGCGGCTTCGCGACCTGCGCGATCACGAGGGGCTCGATGAGGTGAGGAATATCCATCTCCTGAAGATTGGCCGTCACTTCCGCCTGCCGAGCGGGCGTAAGGTCATCGTCGGGCGCAATGAGGTGGAAAACAAGAAGCTGGAAGATCTCGCATATGCGGGCGACGCGCTCCTGGATCCACGCCGGATCCCCGGGCCAACGGTCATTCTCCCGGGAGGAGGGAGCGACACCGACCTCATGGAGGCGGCCCGCGCCTGCGCCCGCTACAGCGACGCCGGGCGGGGAGAAATGGTGACTGTTGAGTGTGAGCGGAACGGCACCGTCACCGTGTCCTGCGTACCCTGCCCCTCCGCTGAGGAGCTGAATCTGAAGGCTCTTTGACGCCTCGGACACATCGAGGGAGCCTCGAATTTCGATGACGAGGAAAGACACAGACAACCGCGCTGAGATGCGCAGGCCTGGCCATCACACGGTTATCACGGAATCGTGAATAGATTTGAGTTCTCAACCGGCAGGCCGTCTGTGCGCACGAAGCCGCCCGTATCGCGGCGGATGAAGGCGGTGGCGAACACGTAATCCCCGGCAAAACTGGAAGCCGAGGGCGCGGCCACTGTCACTGTCCCTGAAGTCGGCACCGGCGGGAACGCCACCCTGCTGAAGGTCGGCTGACCCACTGAGCCCGTGAACACATAGACGCTCGTCATGTTGGGGCCGAAGAGGTACACCGTCCCGCCGGCCAGAGCGTCAGCGACGCTCGAGGGAGCGTCTGATGTCACCGGTGATTTTATGGCGGCCAGGTAGATGTCTACCGGCACCCCCTCGTAGTCATACGTGGAGAAGTCACAAACATAGCTGAGCGTGACCTCTATCCCGGGGCTCACCGTAGTCGGGCTCACCGAGAGATTGATGTAGTTGGGTATGGGGGGCGGCCCCTCAAATACGTAGACTGTATTGTCATCGGATCCCACGTAAACACGGCCATCGCTGCCGATAGCAGCAGAGGAGTCAACATTGTCTGCCGTTATATAGCTCCAGGATATGGCCCCTATTGATAAGAGCGAATAGAAGGTGTTGTCATCGGAGCCGAAATAAACGGTGCCATCGCTTCCAATCGCCGGCGACGTATCGACTATGTCGTCAGTTAAGAACCTCCATGCCAGATGTCCGTTAGAGTCTATGGCATACAGTATGCTGTCATCGGAGCCGACCACTATCCTCCCGTTCGGACCAATCGCCGGCGATGCATCGTCTATGTCTTCTCTTGTTTCATAGCTCCAGTTCAAAGCGCCGTTCGACAGGATTGAGTATAGTATGTTGTCATAGGAGCCGACGTAGATTGTGCCATCCGAAGAGACAGCAGGGGCGCCTTCGTCTATGTCACCTCCTGTTGCATAGCTCCATTCAAGCCCTCCGGACGAATTGAGAGCATACAAATTGTTGTCATTCGAACCGAATACTATGGAAGAAAGAGCCGGAGACGAATCGACGTCCCCGCCGGTTGTATAACTCCATTGCAGGGACCCGGAAGAAGTTAATGCGTATAGATTTTTATCCTCCGAACCGATAGAGATAATTCCACTTTCGTCTATGGCCGGACACGAGCGCACGATATCCGCAGATGCATAGCTCCAGCTCAATGCACCGGTGGAAAGAAAGGCGTATATATTATTATCACTGTTTGCAACAAATGCCCTTCCATCAGAGGCCACGGCAGCGGAGGAGTCAAAATTATCCGCGCCGGTGTAACTCCAGCCCAGAGCGCCTGAAGAGTTCATGGCGTAAAAAACATTATCCGCGGAACCTATATGGACATCACCATTGATCCCCAGGATTGGAGAGGATTCTATATTTCCGACTGACGTATAACTCCATACCAGCGTGCCGCTGTGTGAGCCTTCAACCGAACTGAGTCCCGTGCGCTGGAGGTTGTTTTTGAACATCGGCCATGCAGTGTCGGCAAGCTGCGCATTGAGAGATGCCAAGGACGTCAGAACTATTGCGCTAACCGCGATACAAAGAAAACCCTGCCTCTTCATGTGAATCTCCTTTCTGGACGATGCGCTATTCTGCGGCTTATGCACCTCATCATACATTTTACCGGAGATATGTGCAAGAGTAATCTCGTAGAATGTACTAACAATTGACCCTTATGTCAAAGGCAAATTTGGTTGAAGCAGGTGAAGCTGAGGACGAGGGAACACCGGCCGGGTCGCCGAGCGAAGCGGAACCGCTTGAAAGATTTTTACTGGTGCCGCGGGAGAGAATCGAACTCTCATGACCTCACGGTCACACGATTTTGAGTCGTGCGCGCCCGGCAGTTCTGGTGCCGCTGGTCGGAGTCGAACCGACATGTCCTTAAGGCCATCCCGCAACGCTGGTGCCGCGGGAGAGAATCGAACTCTCATGACCTCACGGTCACACGATTTTGAGTCGTGCGCGTCTGCCGGTTCCGCCACCGCGGCACCAGCGTTGCGGGACGCGTCTGCCAATTCCGCCACAGGGGCACCAGAAATGCCGGGTAAATCTGCCAGCGTGCCGGGCAGTGAGCGCAGCTCAGTGCGGGGTTCCGCCACCGCGGCGTGATTGAGTTTCTGATTGCACCTTTCTGGGATTGAGCACCGCGCGCTTCTGCAGTAATGCCTCAGTTACGTGGGGGCAGCGGATCCGTGCAAATAGTGTTCTTTCATCCACGGATTGACACGGATTCAAAAGCTGCTGAAATTCCTTTCAATAAAATCCGTGAAAATCCGTGAAATCCGTGGATAACCTTTTCATTCCCTCCGTAACTGACCCATTACCTTCTGCAAATGCATACCCTTCTCATCAGCGCTTCTTTTGTGCTATCATATGCGTCCTCTATTATACCTTTCCTGGGAGATGGTTCAAGATGAGACTGCCGTCATCGAAGGTTTTATTAAAGGTGGGCATTGGGTTTCTCGTGCTCTGCGGAGCCGTGGCTGTTGCGCTGAGCATTGTAATGCGGTCTGACTGGTTTTTACAGCAGGCGAGGAGGGGACTCGAGCGCGGGCTTAACCGGAGGGTGACATTTTCATCGCTGTCTCCATCGCTCCGGTACGGCGTCGGCATCTGCGTCCGCGAGTTTATCCTCTACGAGGATGACGGCCATACCCCGTGCCTCCAATCAGAGAGCATCCTGCTCACGGTGAGGGTTCTCCCGCTTCTGTGGAGGTCGTTGAGTTTGAGCTCAATCTCGATGGCGCGGCCCAGGCTCACCCTCGTGCGAGGAGACGATGGCAAATGGAATGTTGAGGGGCTGCTGCAAAAAGAAACGGCCGCCGCTGAGGAGATCCCTGTCGGAAGAGTCGGTGCTGCAAAGAAGAGGGCAAAGGGGGGTTTCTCTATTTCTCGGCTCCGCATCGGCAACGGTGTCGTTACGATCTCTGATCCCGCGTGGAGCCGTCAGGTCGTTCTGAAAGACGTGGATCTGAGAGCGGCCGACATCGCGCGGGGGGCGCTTCCCTACGTCGACGCGAGCGGGAGGATTGAGGGGATCCCGCTCGCCGATCTGGCGAGCAGGGTAAAAGAGCTCACGCGCATGAGTGTGAAGGGCGGTTCGGTCTCCGGTCCCGTGGCGATCACGGGGCGGCTTGGGGGGAAGCTGCAGTTCAAGGCAACGCTCGCCGCCGAAGGTGTTCACCTGGCATACGGCGGACGCTACCAAACGCCGGAATCAGGCTTGAGTATGAATGTCGAAGTTCGAGGAGACGGCTCGTACGCGGAAAAGGTGTGGGACATCAGGAAGATCAGCGCCGAATCTTTCGGCGGGCGTCTCAGGGCGAGCGGATCGATCCTGGGGCTCGGGAGGAAGCCGGAGGCGCGGATGGAAATTACCGCTCGGAATCTGCCATGGGTGAACATCGGGACGCTGAGAATCCCCGCCCTCTCACTCGATGGCAGCTCGGCGTTCAGCGCTGCGATACAGGGGACAAAAGAAGATATGAGCATGAACCTCGCGCTGGATCTGGCCGGGAGCAGTTTAACGTATGGCGCGCAGATCAAAAAGCCCGCGGGCGTCACGGCAGAATTGAAAATCCCCATCCGTCGTGAGGGCGAGCGCATCCGATGGGCGGGCGCAGTCGTACATCTCGGCGATTTGAAGCTCACCTCAGAAGGCTCCCTCGAAACGGCGGGGGAGCGCTCGCTCAAAGCGCGTTTCAGGGCGGATGAATGTGATGTGAAGAGCGCGGGCAGCGTGATCATACCGGGGGTTATGGCTGCCGGGAAAGGAACTGTGGACCTCCTCCTGGAGCGATCGCTTGAACAGCCGCTCAGTTCCACGATCGTCTCGGGGAGCGCGAGAGTCGCAGGCGGTGAGCTTCACATCGCCGGCCTCGGGCAGCCGGTTATGTATGATGCCGTCTGCACGTGCGCTGCGGGGAATGTGCGGCTCGGATTGAGCACCGTGCGCGTGGGCTCGAGCTGCGGCGAGGGGTACCTGAGCTTTGATCTGAAGCGGTGGCCTGCGTTCGACTGTGAGTTCAATTTCCCTGTCGTGGATACCGCGGATTTTGCCGAAACCGGCAGGGCGCGCAGCGCGGCATTGATGCCCCATGGAGCCCCCTTTATCGCCGAGGCCGAGGCGGCGCCTACGGAAGCACGTGAGGATAAATCTGTTCTCCCGCGCCTCGTCATGGAAATGGAAGGGAGGGGGAAAGCGGCGATCGGAGAATTGAGGGTGGGGAAGCTGAAGGCGCGCGATGGGCGTGGGAAGATTGTGTTGTCGAAAGGCGTTTTGAGTGTGGACGAGTTTGCGCTGCCGCTCTACGGGGGGCAGAGCGGGTGGAAGCTGGCCGCCGCTATGAACGGGCCCGAGCCGCGCTACACGCTCGAAGGCACGGCTGCCCGTGTGGATCTCGCCGCGCTCCTCTCCGATCTCTACGGCTATTCGGATGCGCTCTCGGGGTGGCTTTCACTGGAGTGCGCCGCGTCGGCAGCGGGGAAGAGATGGTCTTCAATGGAGAAGGAGATCCGCGCGAAGGGCCGTTTCTCTATCCACGAGGGGAGGCTGCAGACCGTCAGTCTCCTCAGAGAGATTGCGCCGCTCTTCCTCCTCCTCGGTCAGGAAGCCAAATGCAAAGAGTCCCTTGCGCTGGGAGAGCTCTTAAAAAAGGCTCCGCCGGAAACACGTTTCTCCCGGTGCGAGGGTGATTTCACCTTCGAGGGAGAGCGCTGGGGCACGGGAAATATGCTGCTGGAAATTGATGAAAAGCCCAACCCCATGCGGCTTCTGCTCAAGGGGGAAATGGGACTCTCGGGGACACTCAATCTCAGCGGCCGTGCGTCGTTCCCGAGAGGCACTGAATATTACCAGCAGCTCGCGCCCTATTTTCCGGACGACGGCGGATGGATAACCGTGCCGTTCCCGATACCGATCGGAGGGACCTTGAACCATCCGCGGATAGATCTCGAAGCATCCCGCAAAGGCATCCTGAGCTGCGCCGCCGAGATCGGCGCATTGCGCCTCCGGAAGGAGATCGAGAAGAAAATTGACCGCGCCCTTGAGCCGGAACCGAAGAAGGGCGAGGGCCCTATGATGGATGACGCCGGCCGTGAGATCCTCAGGGGAGCGTCAAAAGAGCTGCTCAAACAGATGATGAAACAGTAATCGTTCAAGTTGTTTAAATCGTTCAAGTCGTTCAAGTCGTTGAAATTGTTCAAATCGCGGGACGTTTAAGAACTCCTCGCGACTTAAACGACTTCAACTATTTTGCCGATTTGAACAAGTCGGGCATGAGGAATTTGAGATTTAAACAGTTGGCTGAGATCCTCTGCGTCGCCGGTGTTGCGATGGTGCTGACCGGCTGCGGCATGGGGTCTGGCCGGGTGCGGTCGAGCGACTACCCTTTTGATTTCCACGTCAACTGCATCCTCGATGACCGGCACGTGATCATCTTCCTCGTTGATGGCTGCAGGGCTGACCTGCTCGACGAGATGGCGCGCGGCGGGGATCTCCCCGCGATTAAAAAATATCTGATCGAACGGGGGATCACCGCAGCGTGCGCTGTTTCCACCGTCCCCGCGGTGACCGCCGCGGCAGTCGCCGCCGTGACCTGCGGCGTGTACCCGGGGAATCTCAACGTCATCGGGAATCGCTGGTTCGACCAATCGCAATCCCGGAGGAACGCGGTCTTCTCCATCAGGGACTTTTACACCCCGAACGAGTACATGCGGCGGAAGACGGTCTATGAACTGCTCGGGGACGAGATGACCGTGGCCGTGTGCACGCGTTCCAGCAGGGGGAGCACCTACAACATCCCCATGTACTACAATCTCGTCGGGATGCGGAACTACCTTTTCGGGCGCTGGGACAAGGTGGATGAAATTTTTATCGAGCAGTTCGGGGATGTCGTGGAGTGTGCGAACAGGGAGGGGGTGTTTCCCCGTCTTACTTTTTTTCATCTGCCGGGCCTTGACGCCGTCGAGCATCGCCACGGCCCATTTTCAAATGAGGCACAAACGCTCATGAGGAATATTGACAGGACGATCGGCGCGCTCATGGAGGGACTCCAGCGCAACGGGGTCATGGACGATATATGCGTCATGCTCATGTCCGACCATGGCCAGGTCCTCCTCAGGAAGGAGAATTACCTGTTGCTGGAAAAATATTTCATGGACGAGCTCGGCCTCCCCGCCCTCGACCGCTACAGCAGCGTGGACAGGTCGGAGTCACTTCCGGAAAGGGAGCGGTTCTATAATAGATTCTGCGTCATCGTGGCCAATAATGGGCGGAACGCATGCCTGTATGTCAGGCACAATCCTGGACGGCGGTGGATTCCGCCGGAACAGATGGCATCCTGGAAAGAGAAGTCCGCATGGGAAGAGCTGAGGAACTATCAGACTCATTCAGGCGCGGTTGACCTGGTCGGAAAATTGAGGTGTGCGAAGGGCGTCAGGTTCGTGATAGGGCAGCCGCGGAAAGGGGAGGTTGCCATTTTTTCTGCTGCGGGTGAGAGCCTCATCAGGGCAAAGGGCCCCGGTGGTGGATCACGCTTCGCGTACGAAGTCGCGAGTGGCGAGGACCCGCTGGGATATCGGGATAGTCCACATGCGGCGAAACTCATGGACGGCGATTATCACCCATCGCGCGAATGGTTGAATGCGACCTGCGACCTCACTCAGGCAGATGTGGTCGCGCAGCTCCCATCCCTTTTCGATAGCCCGTGCTCCGGTGACCTCTTCGTGGTCGCTGCGGACGAGTGGGATTTCGAGGAGGTCAACATGAGCAGCCACGGCGGCTTTCTCCGGGGAGAGATGCAGACCCCGCTCATCATTGCCGGGCCGCGCATCAGGAAGGGGACAATCGGAGCGGTCCGCATTGTGGATGTCGTGCCGACGATTCTGGACTACCTCGGTTATGGCTCCCGGATCGATGAGCTGAACCTGGACGGCGTGTCGTTCTGGAAAGAGATAGAAAATCCCAAATCCCAAATCCCAAATCCCAATTAAAGCGACGCATGTGACGTACTCGCAGGGAAGGGCCACTGCCGTGAGATATGCACTTCCGATTATCACATTCATTATAATATTCTCGGGGTGCGGGACGCTCATCCCCGGCCCCCGCTACCGGGTGAATGTGGACGATTGCTCGTTCACGAGCGACGGCGCGGCGGTGGTGTACCGGGAGAACCGTCTCCGCTACTATCCGTTCCTGCTCGGGTTTCGCGAGGGGCACGACCTCTACCTCTACGACAGGGAACGCAGGAAACACCGGCGTATCGCGAGAGCCGACGCGTTCTCCGTCTCTCCGTTCGCCCCGCTCATCCTCTATTCTCCGCCGTGGGATGCGCGTTTTAAGAATAGAGGGAAGGTGCCAGATTTTTACCTTCTCGACTACAAGAATGGAAAGAGGCGGGGATTCTCTATGCCGGATGAATTTTGTAGCCGAGACTTACGTCTCGGCTACCTCTCCTACGGTTTCTCCTGCGTCGTGTGGGAACGAGAGGGCGCGCTCACGGCCTATGTCAACTTCGTTTACTGTCCCGGCGAGAAGCCACGGTCGTGGAAGAGGCAGGGAGCTCCGCCGCCCGACTGGTACGCGAAGATGTGGAAGGTCAGGATTGACCCATCCCGTCCCGGGGATAAGGTAGCCGGGGCAGTGGCGTGGGAGGGGAAGGGCCTCCCCGATGTCACATGGCGACGGATTCATCGGCAGAAGTTTATCTCTCCCGATGGCAAGGAGAAGCTCGCCTTTTCAAAATACGACGGCCGCTACACGTTCAATACCTCGCTGTCGGTCAGGACCGGGGAAGCGGACGGTGGAGAATACATCGCCAGGGAGAACAGGCTTATCAATATTGTTCAGATGGGAAAGTATATCCTGTATTATATCGGCTCGGCGCCTATCCTTGGTCTGAACAGCCTTGTGCAAAAATAAAGAGCGGCATTGATTACAGTCTATGAACATTTCTTTCCGCAGATTGTCCAATGGTGTCTCCCTTCTCTGTGTACTCTCGTGTTCTTCTCCTGCTCTTGCCCGGATAGAGATTTTTCTTATGGGCCAGACGGTGGGGCTGAAGACTCCCCCAATAGAAGGCGGGATTTGGTTCAGGGGGACGCCGTTCGGGCACATGGCGCTCTATATCGAAAGCGCGACCTACGACGATGAGAAGATCATCCGGCAGTGCAGGGAAGGGGAGCCGGGGGGCCTTATACTCACGGTTGACAGGCAGCTTAAAAACCAATTCTTCACCGCCACTCCGCGGGTCGAATTCTTTTACGGAGGGCTTGATCCCGGGAACATCCCGCCGTCAGTCACGAGGGAAGATATCAAGAAAGACCTCGCCCGATTCAGTCAAAAATACGGGCATCTGTATAACAAGGGCCCACACATGTCCGGCCTCGGCCAGGATTACGGCACGCTCTACATCAGGGATATATGGGGACTGGTATATCCCACGACGAAAGAGGAAGAGGCGAAGATTATCGAATACTGGCAGCAGCACCGCCACGATTGCTTTTACCGCATGGAAAACAACTGCGTCACCACCATCATCGGGTCGCTGAGGCACGCCGGCCTCGAGCACCGCACATTTTTTATCAGGGGACTGGCGCCGTACAACGCCTGGACCTACCTGGTCAAAAATTTCCTCTGGAGCAGGCCGCGCTCGCGGGCGCCGAACGGAAACTCACTCCTTCGCGATGAGGCATACCTCACGCACTACACGCAGATTCCCTCCGATGCGGTGTACCGCTCGGGAAGGCCGTTCAACGTCTACTGCCTGAAGAACCTGAGCTATGTAATGTGGGCGGGGCCGCGCGCCTCCATGCCGCTGCCAAGCGGCGAGGCCGTGAGCTACGCGCGCTATCCGAGCGGAAAGGAGCGTGCGACCGGGATGTGTGACTATGATTCCCGTGCCCGGCGTGGGTTTGATTTCTACCTATGGTGGTATATCACACAATCCGAGGAATTCGTCAGGCTGTGGCTCCAGTCTTTCAAGGGCCTCTGGTTTGTCGTCACGGGATGAGGTACTCGCTGCGGTACACCAGATCACGACAATCCTGACACGCGGGAGCACACGGTGGGTTCCGGATGCGTCCTCTTCCTGACCCTGGGCGCGCTGCTGCATGGCACGTCGGCCTCGCTGCTCAAGGGAGGTTCGCCATGAGAAAGAACCCGAAATGGCGGATAACAGGTCAAAACGATCACCTGATGGGTGAAATGTAATTAGAAGTATTTATTCCTGTAGGGGCTTGATTTATCAAGCCCGTAACGCGGGTCGGATGAATCCGACCCCTACGTTATCCGCCATTTCGGGAAGGTAATGCCTCAGTTACGGGTGGTATAGATTTGTAGGGGTTCGATTTATCGAACTCGGGCGCGATAAATCGCGCCCCTACATCACGACTATACTACATCTGCCCCACCATAACTGACCCATTACTCGGGAAGAAAATATTTGTTGGAGTATAAAATAGATTTATGCTAAAATAACATGGCAATGAGGGGAAGATATGCGTAGAAATATGTCCCATGGGGTAGTATTAGTGATACGCGTATTAATGTCCGCGCTTCTATTTCTATGCGTTTCCGCCTCTGTTTCTCCATCTGACGAAACGATTCCTTATATACATCATGGTACGCAACTTTATTCCTCACCTGAGGACCGACCTCCTTCTGAGGAGTGGGTTCCTTACGTGCCTTCTGATCGACAGACAGAAATTATTGTGTGGGCTTCGGGAGGTATTAACTATGCGATGGCTGCCGTAACATTCCCTGATGGGGGATATAGGGTTGCTGATTGGGGCGGTGTGGAGCGAGCGGGAGATACATTTTCTGTGGATTCGAAAATCGAAAGGTGGACGGGGATCTCTACACAAGTAATAACCGTCAAGAGTAATAACTACTCTCTTGACGTTCTTAACCCAGGGAGTTATGAATTCATCTTTAAGTCTGGGGGACAGGAAGTGACGCGAGTTCCGTTTACCGTGAGTGCCTGCGTTATTGAGACAAACTTGATCTCATTCAATCCCGGCGACGATTTCACGCTTGCAATAAGGCTGAAGCAGAATATCGAGCAGCCGTTTGATCTCTATCTTATGATGGAGGCTTTTTCCAAGACATATAGTATCTATCCGGATGGAACCCTTGAACCGGGGATTAAACCGGTCGCCACGCACGTCCCCGGATATCAAGCTCCATATTTTAAAAACATGTTACCGCATGTTACGGTCCCGCCTCCCAATGTTTCGAACGAGACAGTCACTTTTTATCTGGCAATGGTGGAGGCGGGCACTATCCCACCGGCGACGCGTCTTTCTGAACTCGCATCGGACACCCGGCACGTTATCGCATTTGATAAGCAGACGGTGAGCATCAGGGCCGCTCCTTGATGCCGACGTGGTCTGGATAAAAATCGAGACTCCCAATCTGCCGCACTGGTTCCCCCTTTTTCCCTCTGCGCCCGCGGGTTAAGATTACGGCCACCTCCAGCGTAGACCCCCATGGTATAGAGCGTCCCGCGCATTTGAGTAGGAGCTGAGTAATATTCTCGGAACTTGCTGAAGCGGCTTTTATTTCCCGGGAATGACGAAGCGGTAGTGGGCCTGGGCGCGGAGGATCAGGGGGATGGCGCTCAGGCTGCAGAGGCCGGCGACGATATGGGGAAGCGCATAGCCGTATTCTCCCCCCATCCAGCTGAAGAGCCATGACCCCGCTGATTGAGCGCCGATCATCACCACGTACATGGAGCCGCTCGTCCCGCCGAGGCGCTCCCGCGGGAATAGTTGAGCGATCCCCACGTAGGTGAAGATGACAAACGCGGCGTCTCCCGTCTCGTGGATAAGGCGGAAGAGAAATGAGACGAGCGTGTGGCGGGCGATGCCGAAGAGAATGAGGCCGGTGCCGGAGAAGAGAATTGCGATAACCGCGAGGCGGATGCTCGATTCACCCCGGTCTCGCCGGAGGCCGAAGTAAAATGTGCAGCACGCGAGGAAAAAAATGGGTAGCCCCATGAAGAGCCCCGCGCCTGAGGTGCTGAGGCCGAGATTCTTCTTGAGAAACGGCGAATAGCAGGCTATCTCCGCGCCCCAGTGGAGATAAAAGAGGACGAGCGCGGCGGAAAAGAGAAGTACCCTCTTATGCGTGAGGTCGCGCACGTAGTGGGCGAGCGCGGCGACGTGAATCAATGAAGGGCGCAGCGAAAGCGCGCACCCGATGAGGAGGAGTATGAGGACCGCTGACACGCTAAACAGGGCTCTGAACTCCATCCGGGTGAGGAGAAGGCTGCCCACGATGATGCCGCATCCCATGAAGAATTGATAGACAAAATTAAAGGAGCCGATCTCGCGCCCCTGCCGATCGCTGTCATGTGATTTCAGGAAGAGTGCGTTCATCGTGATGCGGACGATGTTGCTACCCAGGCCGCCGAGGAAAAAGACCAGGAGCAGTACGAGAAACCCTCGACCGGCGACGAGCCCCGCGTAAAATATCGCCATCAGGAGAAGGCCGCAGACGGTGTTACCTCTCGCGCCGAATCTGTCTGCGAGGAGGCCGATTGCAAAAGAACTCAGGAGCGCGGTGACGGTGAATGCCATGAGGAGCACGCCGATGCGGCTGCCGTTCAGTCCGAGCCCCATGAGATAAATTGGCAGGAAGAAGGAGGTGAAGCTATTGACGCAGGTGAAACACGCGTAGATGAAATAGTTGAGGAACCGGTTCCTGTCCATGGCGGTTATTGCGGGTGTCCCTCATGGATGTCCTTGAGGACGAGCTGGATCCGCCGCACGTTGTTCCACTCGTTGAACTGGGGGACGAAGGCGACATCGAGGAGGTCTGCCCCCGCTGCGGGCAGGCATCCCGCCATTCCCCAGCCGACACACTCGAACGACGGCCCCCTCCCGACTGCGGGGCCAAGGGTGAGTTTGATATGGTTCTGAGTGCGGCCGATGATCCTTGGTTGGCCGAGCAGGCGAACGCCGTTGGAGGCGAGGACCGGGCGGGGATTGCCCGCGCCGAATGGCTCCAACTTTTCAAACAGGCGCAGGAGGTCGAAAGTGAGCTCTTCGAGGCGCACCATCCCATCCAGCCGGAGCTTCGGCGCAAGATCGTCCTCGGAGAGAACTCCGTCGGCCACCGCATTGATCCGTTCGCGGAAGAGATCGATCATCGCTTCGGGAAGTGAAAGGCCCGCTGCGTGCGTGTGACCGCCGAATGAGGAAAAGAGATCCTGGCATTGTGAGAGGCCGCGGAACAGGTCGAACTCGGGTATGCTGCGGGCTGAGCCGTGCCCCATCGCGTTTTCAATCGCGATGACGACCGTGGGGCGGTGATAACGCTCGAGGATGCGCGCCGCGACGATCCCGACGACGCCCCGATGCCAGTTGTTCCCCGCGACCACGAGCACTTTGCGTCCCCCGATTTCCTCCCGCTGCTCGATCTGCGCGACCGCTTCTCCAACGATTGATTTTTCCATGGATTGGCGCGCGCTGTTGAGGCGATTGAGCTCGCGGGCGATCGCGTGGCACGTGCCCTCATCCGATTCGAGCAGGAGCTGCGTTGCGAGCTGCGGCGCGCCGATGCGTCCGGCGGCGTTCAGGCGAGGGCCGAACTGAAAGGCAAGATGGCCGGCGCCGATTTTCCCCCCGCCGAGACCTGCCACGCGCGCGAGCGCGCAGATGCCCGGCAGCGGGGAACGGTTGATCGCGTCGAGGCCGAGGAGGGTGATGATGCGGTTCTCTGCCCTGAGCGGCGCCACGTCGGCGACGGTCCCCAGGGCGGCGAGCTGGAGGAGTTCATTCCATGGGATCTTGAGGGGAACCTTTTCAACGAGCGCGCGGGCAAACTTGAGGACGACCGACGCGCTGACAAGCCCCTCGAACGGGTAGGGGCAGCGCGCTTTCTTGGGGTTCACGACCGCGTTCGCCGGTGGAAGGTCCCCCCTCTGCAGGTGATGGTCAATCACGATACAGTCAATGCCCAGGGCGCGCGCCTCGGCGATCGGCCCGGCGCTCTCGGTGCCGCAATCGAGGGTGATGATGAGCGATGAGCCGCTCTGTCTCGCGAGCCTTACCCCGCGGCGGTTAAAGCCGTACCCCTCCGCGAACCGGTCGGGGTGGCAGAAGGCATAGCGGAGGCCGAGGCATTCCAATATTTTTCCCATCGACGCCGTCGCGGTGACGCCATCCACGTCATAGTCTCCGAAGAGGAGGATCCGCTCGCCCCTCTCGTGCGCGGTCCGGAGCCGCTCGGTCGCCTTGTCCATCTCGTCCATGAGAAAAGGGTCGTGGAGATCGGAGATGCGCGGCTCGAGGAACACGCGGGCCATGCCGGCTGTGGTGATGCCCCGCCGCACGAGTATGGCCGCGAGCGGCCCCGGCAATGACGCATCGCGCGCGAGCAGTGATACCACACGCTCATCCGCATCCGGAATTTTCCACTGCATGAGTTCGCTCCCTCGCCCATGATTGTACAGAATCGCGGAGGGAGGGTCACGGGCCTTTTTTGCCCGAGCGCAAAATGGGAGGCTGATGCGGAAGCCGTTGTGCTATAATCTAAAAATCATGAGAGTGAATAAGCTCCTCGCGCTCGCGCTGGTTCTGTTCCTGGCGGGGTGCGCCTCAGCGGGCAGGCGCGCGCTGCCTGATGCCGTCGATCGGCTGCGCGCGCTCGATCACCGCATCTCGGAAGCTGAGCGGGTATGGACCGAGGCGATTGATGACCCGTGGACGGAGCCGGAGCTTATGCGCCGCTATTTCGAGATGCAGGACATCTGCCGTGAGTGTGCCCGCCGGAAGAGCGGCTTCGCGACTATTGAGGAGAAGCATTTGTGCGAGCGGGTGCGCGAACCCTTTAAGATCTATTTTAACCACCTCTGCGTCAGGGTGAATGGTCTCGAGAAGCAGATTGCGATCAAGGAGAAACCAGGGGCCGAGGAGCAGGCGACTGTCGCGTATGAATACAGGCGGCGTCCATCCAGGGAGAATCTTGAAAAGCTCCGCAACATATTTCAGCAGGTCCACCGTTACTATGTGGGGTGGCCATATACCTGGACTCGCTACATCAACAAGTATCCATTTCAAAAATCCCGTTCGGAGCATTTTCAAAAGGAATTTCTGGACCGTGACCGGGAGTACCTGGAACTCATGGCGCGCCCCGCGGCGGGAGCGCGTGAGCGGAGGCTCGCGCGGAGACGCGCAGAGTTCGCCTTCGGGCGCCTCAAGGAGGAGTATGTCACGAACGATCTTCCCCCCGCGGGGGATGTGAATGCCTTTTACAGGGCCGGGAATCTTGACGAGTACCACCGTCTCGTTGAGGAAGAGAACGAGCTGGACCGCAAGAGGCGAGCGGAGGGGCGAGTCAAGGAGGTAGTGGTGTTCGTGCATGGGCTGAGTGAGACGAGAGACTCATGGGGGGAATTCCCGGAGCTGCTCGCCCGCGAGGATGTGGTCAATCCCGCCCTCAGGGGAAGGTACTTCAAGGTGTATGTCTTCTCATATGACACGGTGGAGGATTCCAAGAGCGTGGAGGGTTTTAAAAAGGAGCTTGACGGGTTTATTAAAGATATCCTCAAGAACGAGCATGTTGATGGCGTTCACCTGATCGGTCACAGTTTCGGCGCGGTGCTCGGTCTCAAATACATGCATTATGAGCTGGATCAGATGATGGAGGGAGTTGACCGTGCGGTTCCCCGGGAGGCGGCAGCCGCGCTCGTGAAATCCTACGCCGGGGGACAGTTTCGCCAGGTGGTGAAGAGCTTCACCGCGGTGGCGGGTTCCCTCTCGGGGAGTGAGATCGCGAACATTGCGGGCGATCGGTTTATCCCCGGCGAGCAGCTCTTCCGCAAGTCGCTCCCCCTCTTCCGCGGCGGTGTCCCCGGCTATGGCGATATCCAGGTGAGAGAAAATCAAATCGGGAGCGAGGTGAACCTCAATTCGTTCTGGAGGCTCGATACGGAGTGTCCGTTTGATCCTCCCGCGCTCCTCCGATTCCTCCCCGATACCTCACGGCCCGGCGAGGGGGTCGTGGAGCGGCTCCGCGCAGAGAAGATCCCCGTGCTCTGCATCATCGGAGATCCGGTAAAAATTCAATCACTCACTCACAAAGAGGGTTTTCTCAAATTCGGAGAGGTATGGAAAATTTTCCGGATTGACGGCCTTGTGAGCATATTCGGCTCGTTACAGCGTGAGGAGGATGACGGGCTGGTCACGAGCTACAGCGCCAATCTCAACCACACCTACCTGATCCAATCGGGCGAAGATATCGGCTATAGAGAGGCCAGCGTGAGGTATACCGCCTATGCACATTTCAGTATATGCCGCGTGGACTCACGGGATCATCCCACATACCGTTACGTGGTCTCGTTTCTCAATGGAGCGCTCAATCCGCAGATGGAGCCGGACCATTACCGGATACGGCGCTTTGGAACGCTCATGAGGGTTTTCGCTGGCGGCGTGAATCTGCGCGAGAATCCGGATGCGTATTTCATGCCCGAGGAAAAGGTTGTCTATCTGAAAGACGGGAAACTGATCATACCGCCGCTCAGGATTGAGGAGGTAGCCGGCAGGAGCGGGGCGGATGGTGCGGCATCCCGGAACGTGTCGCTCGGCGGGCCGCAGTGGAACGGGATGACCGGCGTCTATTTCAGCGAGGGCAAGGTAGTAGACCCCGCGCTGCCGGCCCGGGTGACCTATCGTTTGAGTGCGGCGGGTTATGCGGAGAAGCTGGTAACCATCCCGGTCAGGCCGGGCGAGGTAAGCCATGCGGTACATACTGTTCTGGAAAAGGAGAGGGAGAGCCGTTGAGCCGACACCCGACGGCAATGCCGATCTGCGTCACGCCATATTTTCAGGTGGGGGGTGCGGTACCCGCCGTCGGGGAGGATAAAAAGGAAGGATGAGCCGCGCACATTTTTTATGGAGTTTTCTTAAGAATCCGCGCCAGGTGGGATCAGTGACTCCCAGCAGCCGCTGGCTCTGCCGGCGCCTCGTGAACGCGGCGGATTTGTCCCGCTGCGACTGCGTGGTTGAATTCGGGCCGGGGACTGCGTGCCTCACGAGGAGGATCCTCGAGGCGCTCCCCCCGGAAGCCACCCTGTTCGCGTTTGAAATAAACGAGGGGTTTTGCAGGTTGCTGGAGAGGGATCATGCTCACCCGCGCCTTGTGCTCATCAACGACAGCGCGGAAAAGGTCAGGGAGTATCTCAGTGAACGGGGGTTTGAGGGCGCGGATTATATTTTTTCAGGCCTCCCATTTACCACATTGCCCGCCGCGCTGCGCGAGCGCATTCTCCGGGAAACCCTCAGTGCCCTCAAGCCGGGGGGGAAATTTATCGCGTATCAATACTCTCTCTACCTGCTGAAGATGCTCCGCGCGATCTTCGGCCGGGTGAGGGTCGGTTTCGAACCGCGGAATATCCCTCCGGCGTTTTGCTTCGTCTGCACAAAGGAGATAACTGAATCAGGGAACGCACCTAAATAAATTTCAACCACAGGGGGCACTGAATACATTGAAACGATTGATGACAAATGACAAAACTTGATATTTGTCATTTGTGCTTTGGTATTTGTCATTGCTATAACATTTCAGTGTCTCCAGTGCTTAAAACGCAAAATGAAGCGACCGATCGGCGTTTTTGATTCAGGATTGGGCGGTCTGACGGTGGTGAGGCAGCTCCGCAGACTCCTCCCCGGAGAGGATATCGTCTATTTCGGCGACACCGCGCGGGTGCCTTACGGCAACAAGTCTCCGGAAGCGATCATTCGTTTCTCGAGGGAGAACTGCTGCTTCCTCACCTCTCAGAACGTCAAGATGATCGTCGTGGCGTGCAATACCTCCTCAGCGCTCGCGCTCGGCACGCTCACGCGGGAGCACCGCGTGCGTGTATATGACGTCATCACTCCCGGGGCGCGGAGGGCGGTCTCGCTCACCCGCGCGGGGAAGATAGGGGTCATCGGCACTCACGCCACCATCAGGAGCGGGGCCTATGAGAGAGAGGTGCGGGAGCTCGCCGATTCCGTGAGGGTGTACAGCAGGCCCTGCCCCCTCTTCGTGCCTCTGGCGGAGGAGGGCTGGTTGGACAGACCGGCGACGGTCGAGATCGCGAGGGAATACCTCCTCCCGCTCAAGAGGGAAGGGATCGACGTGCTCATCCTCGGCTGCACTCACTATCCTGTGCTCCGGGAGACGATACGGCTCGTGATGGGAGACAGGGTGGCGCTCGTTGATTCGGGCAGGTGCTGCGCGGAGGGCGTGCGCGATGAGATCGTGCCGCGGGGCCGAGGCCGGGTGGGTGGACGGGTGAGCTATTTTGTGAGCGACATGCCGGAGCGGTTCAAGGAGATCGGCCGGCTGTTCATGGGGGAAGCAATAGCTGCGGTGACGGTTGTTTCCCCTGAAAGGATCTGACGTCAACCCAAAAGGAACGCAGTGGTGAAGTCGGTTGCGCTGGTCAGAGGGGATGACAGGCGTGAGAATGTGCGGCGTGCGCTTGAGCTTATCCAGGATGATCTCGCGCCCCTCAGGTTAAAGAAGAACATACTCATCAAGCCGAATCTTACGGCGACGAGGGTATGGCACGCGAACACCCATGCCGACTGCATCCGCGGACTCCTCGATTTCTGCGCGGCGTACATGGATGATTTTTCAGAGAAGACCTTCACCATCCTGGAGGGGAGCGGGAGCGCCTATTACGAGCGGTGCTCGACCCATGATGTGTTTGCGACGTTCGGCTACCGGGAGCTCGCGCGGGAGTACCGCAATCTCAAACTTATCGCGCTTGAGGATTGTCCTGAGTTCATTGAGATTGAAGTCCGTTCCATCGCCGGCGGGGAGCGGGTGGGGCTCGCGGCGATCGTGCGCGATTTTGATTACAGAATTTCGCTGAACCTCCCGAAGACGCACAACTACGCGATCGCCACGCTCGGAATAAAAAATATGATGGGGCTGTTGCGGCAGCGCGACAAATCAATGATTCACGGGCTGCGCACGCCGAGCGCTCCGAGGGCGCCCTCGCTCTTCAGCCGGATTCCCACCGCATGGATCGCGCGGATGAGGCGCAGGGCTCCATGGATCGTGAACGCGCTCCTCAGGCACTCGGTCGCGTACCTGGAGGCGGTGCGGGTAATCCATCGTAATGTGGTGAGCGTCACGAGGCACACATGGCCGGACCTCGTGGTGATTGACGCGTGGGAGGGGATGGAGGGAGACGGTCCCGTTGACGGGGAGCGGGTTGAGCTGAGGGCTGCCGTGGCTTCGGCGGACGCCCTGAAAGCGGACGGTGTCGGCGCGCGGCTCATGGGATTTGACCCCGCGGAGATCGGATACCTGTATTATCTGCACGGGGAGGGGTGGGGCGATTACAGCCTGGAAGGACTGAGGGGCGAGCCGATCTCCGGCATCGCGAGACAGTTCAAGCGCCATCCGACGTACGCTGTCCAGAAGCTGTGGGATGGCACGCGCGAGGGACTTCGGATATGAAATCTTTTACCGAGTATCTCTGGTTCAACACCGGAGACAAGAGGGAGTTTATTAACATCACCCCGCAGGTTGAGGAGTGCCTTGGAAAGAGCGGCATCAAGGAAGGACTGTGCCTGGTGAACGCGATGCACATCACGGCGAGCGTATTTATCAATGACGATGAAGGCGGTTTGCATAAGGACTTCGATACATGGCTGGAAAAACTCGCCCCGCGCACTCCGGTTTCGCAGTATCGCCATAATCTGACAGGGGAAGACAACGCCGACGCACATCTGAAGAGGACCGTCATGGGACGGGAGGTCGTGGTGGCGGTGAGCGGCGGGAAGCTTGATTGTGGCCCCTGGGAGCAAATTTTCTACGGCGAGTTCGATGGCCAGCGCAGAAAGAGGGTGTTGGTGAAGATAATTGGAGTGTGACGGGATTCCCGCCCTCCGCGGAGACGATAGCTTAACGCACGTGAGTACTTCGATAGTGCCGTTCCTGTAGAGACAGGAATCGAAAGGCATTATGGATTTTTTATGGAGGAGCGCACAATGATCACCATCAGATTCGGCGACATTACTCGTGAAGATAGTGACGCTATCGTGAACGCGGCGAACTCTGGGCTGCGTGGCGGCGGGGGGGTTGATGGGGCGATTCATCGGGCGGCGGGTCCGACGCTGATGGAGGAGTGCCGTCAAATAGGCGGATGTCCCACAGGGCAGGCGGTGATTACGAATCCGGGGAGGTTGAAAGCAAAAAAGATCATTCACGCGGTCGGGCCGGTGTGGCGGGGCGGGAATAAGGGCGAGGCAGATCTTCTGAAATCCGCATATGAGAACAGCTTGGCTCTCGCAAAGAAGAGCGGTTTAAGAACAATAGCCTTCCCCGCCATCAGCACGGGCGTCTATGGCTATCCGATAGAAGAGGCGGCGGGGATTGCGCTCGCCGCCGGGAGGAAATATGAAAGGGATTTTGACGAAATTAGATACCTCTGCTTCTCGGAGCGTGATCTCCAGGTGTATAAGCGGCTGTGGGAGGAACTACAGTAGAAGGAGGGCAGGCGAACACATGCTCGAGTGCCGGTTGGAGGGTGCGCGGGTCGCGATTGGCGATGCTTCAAAGCTAGATATGGTGTTGCCGCACGGCAGCGGGTTCTATCGTGCGCGGCTGGGGAGGGATACGCAATCGGGAATGGAGGGTGCGGAAAAAGCGGAAAATAAAAAAGCGAGGTGATGAGATCTATCACCTCGCTCAACGAGTCAACGGCTTCTTGTGCTAAATATCCTGCGCCTTCACGGTCTTACGGCCGTTCGCGCTCGTGCGCTTGATCGCCATGTCGAGAATCATCTGGACGCGCTTGCTGATTTCCTCGATGCTCTCCGCGGATGTGTTGCATCCCTTCTGTTTGATGTACGCCTTCACCTTACTCGCCACTACGAGCACATCAGCCATGGTACCCTCCCTTCCTAATGAGTGTTGCTCGTGAATGCCCCGCTTGAGATTCTCTCACACAAGAGATTCTTCGGGTTCTTTTGAGAGCCATTCTACGGCAGACCCTTTGTAAAATCCAGAAAATAATCAATTATAATTGCGGCAGTATCTATAGAATGGGATGAGGGAGCGTCGGGTCAGAAAGAGGATCCTTCGAGTTCTTTTTTGATGTAGGATGCGAGCCATGCCGAGTGCAGGGCTGAGATATTCAGGATTTTAACGCCGAAACGCAGTGTGGTCATCCGCTTCACCGGATCGGTTATTTCCGTGGTCCACATCGCCTCGCCGGTGAACCTGAGCGGTTTCGAATGAGCCGGGAGCTCGATCTCCACGGTGACGCGCTGCGGGCCGCGCAGGAACTTCCTCTCTTGAGAGGAATAGGTCTCAATGCCCGCCCCCTTCGTACTCAGGTTGAGGACCCTCCCTTCAAGAGATATCGCGCCGCTCACGGCGGTGTTACCTTCAAGGACGGTGAAGGTTGCGGGGAGATCGGTTGTGAGCCGCTCGAACTTCCGCCGATCTTTTCCCTCAAATTCATTCGGTCTCATTGCCGGATCTCCTTCTGCGCGGGCCAGAGATCGTGTGGTGATTGTGTCGCCTAATCGCGCACGTAGATGCATATAGTTTATCAACTTTTGACCGGAGGAACATAATAAAATCGAAAATACGCGCAACCCTCACCGTGTGATCCACCCGAAATGGCGGATAATTCTATTGGGGGTTAAAAAATCCCCGAATCCAGCCGGGGACATTCCTAGCCATCGCCTGCATCATAGCCTCATTGCGGGTTCCACCGATAGCGAACTCTATGCCATTGTCGCCACAATAATCAGCGACCTCACTCTGAAACCACGCCGCGTCTGCCCGGATACGTTTGTCTTTTATGTTTTGAGGAAGACATCTCTCGCACTTCTTCAGAAACTCAAGTGCTCTATTCCCGGGGGATTCGTTCCCCTGTCTGAACTCACCCTGTATGACCATCCCACGTTCCGCCCAAAACCCCAGCATCGGATAATACCCAGGCGCACCATGGAAACTCATCGCAGACTCTTCCTTTCTCGTGTTCCACCCGTTGGGTGAGTATAATTTTGACTACGCAATCTTAATTATGCCTTGAAACCACGAGCTAAAGGAGACTTTCTTAATTTTTATCACCTGGCTTATCCGCTATTTCGGGATCCATTCTCCAATTGAACGGGGGCCGGATTATGGTATAAATGCCTGAATCAATCATATCGGATAGGTCATGGAGACGCGATGAATGGGAGAAACCTGGCGCTGTGCCCGGTGTATAACGAGCGCGAGTTTTTGGAGAAGTTCTACGCGGGTTTGAGAGCACACTATGACGGCGACGTGCTCTTTGTCGATGACGGCTCAACCGACGGTTCGGGCCAGATTCTTCGCCAGATGTGCGACCAGGGGACGCTTTTGCTCAGGCATCCCGCGAGAATTGGTTACGGTGCGGCGCTGCGCAGCGGCTTTGAGCGCGCGCTCAAGAATAATTACGGAAAAATAGTCACCCTCGACGCGGACCTTCAGCATGATCCCAGGGAGATCGCAATTTTTTTGATGATGCTGGAGGAATATGAGGTGGTACTCGGCTCCCGCTATATGAGAGGGGGCGCACATCCGGATGCGCCCCCCGAGCGGTTCGTCATCAACAGGTACATCTCGGAGTTGATGAGAGCGCTATTTTCAGTGTCGTACACTGATCCGTTCTGCGGCTTCAGGGGATACAGGGATTCATTTTTGAAGAAGGTGCGCCTGCGGGAGAACGGCTATGGGCTGGGCCTGGAGATCCTCATCGAGCTGGTGAGGACCGCGACGCCCTTCAGGGAGATACCTATAGAGACGATATATGTGAATCCCCAGCGGGCCTTTCTCGACGGTCTGGACGATCCACGGCGCAGGCTCCTCTACTATCTCGACGTTGTAAAAAGGGGACAGGCTACTTTATCATGAATGGATGATCCTATGCCACGTATTGCCAGAGGATTAGGTGAAGGCATTGTGTATCACGTCTTGAACCGTGGAAACGCGGGACAAGAGGTTTTTCACAAGGAACAAGATTACAGAGCATTCATCGATCTTATGAAGGAGGCCAGAAGAAGGTTCCCGATCAAGCTCTTTGCCTATTGCTTGATGCCTACGCACTTTCATATGATTATGAAGCAGTCGGTGCGCGAGGCCTTGAGCAAGTTCATGCAATGGCTCATGACCAGCCACGTGAGACGGTATCACAGGCATTATGGGTCCAGCGGCCACGTCTGGCAGGGTCGGTTTAAAAGCTTCTTAATTGAAGAAGACAATCATCTCATTACAGTACTTAGATATGTCGAAGGCAATCCGGTGCGTGCCGGGCTTGTGCAATCAGCGAGGGAATGGTCGTGGTCTTCTCATCGGGAGACAATCGGAGAGCAGTCACGCAGTTTGGCAGACGAACCGCCTGTCAAATTCCCTGGCGATTGGGGAAGATTTGTTGATACGCCAATAACAAAAGGCGAACTGAATAAACTCCGCGGCAGCGTGAATCGCCAGGCACCGTTTGGAACGCCATTGTGGCAAAAGCAGATGGCCAGGCGATTTAGATTGCAATCAACGCTCAGGCCGCGCGGAAGGCCTTGCAAGGGAAAATGTTGCGAGATATAAAGTAGCCTGTCCCCTTTTTAATGAAGAAGAGACTCCTCAGGCCACCGCGTAACGACGGAGAAATTATTGTTGTGCCCGATCCGGTAAAGTTTTTTGGTCGGGTCACGGGAGCGCACAGAATTGGCGTCGCTCACCAGCCGTATTTTTTTCATCCCGGGATAGCGGTTAAATTCCTCGTCCTTGAAGCTGCGCCCCGCGGCAAAAAGCAGATCGTCTTTCTGGATACGGACATGGTGCGCATAGGCGTGAAGATCCCGGGCTGTGTTTCGCCGTGTTCCCCTGAATGCGACCATCGCGCCTCTCGTGATGCGGCGCGCCCGTGGAGCGGAGGGGCCGAGCCCAGGGCTGTGGAGTTCATCACGACGGACCGGCTGCTGCACGATTATCCAGCGCCCTCAGAAGACTCATTCGGTGAGTTCTTCGGCAGGATTGAGGCGGCGCTCGAGGGGGCATCGCAGCGGGGCTTTGAAAAATGCCGTTCCGAGTTTTTGGCGTTCAAAGAAATTATCATGATGAAAACCGGCAAGAAACTTCTCAGGGAGATACTCGCGGAGAGTTTCATCGAGTATTACGGCCTGCGGATGCCGCACCATTTTCTCTCGGAGGTCCTCAGGGGGGAGGAGTTTCACGACCTTTTCTCGCGGATTTACGTGGATCAGAAAAGGTTCAGGGATGTCTTTAACGCTGCGCTCGACGAGTACAGAGAGGAGTTCAGATTCCGCTACAGGAATTTCCCGTTCCCCAGGCTCGGGGAAGACGAGCTCCCGTTCTGGGTTGTTCGTGACGGCCTGCGGGCGAGGTGCTTCAAGAAGGACGTGGATGCGGCGGGCGTGGAAAATCTCATCATATTCCCGCGTGCGGCGACGCTCACGCTCTTCCTGCGGTTGTACAGGCTCGACTTCTTCATCCATGGCGTGGGCGGCTGGAACTACGAGTGGGTTCAGGACAGGATCATCGAGCGGTTTTTCAAAGAAACCCCGCCCCCCTGCGCCGCGGCGAGCGGAACGTTCCTCCTGGATCATCTGGCTGAGCGGGAATTCCCCTATTTCTTATTCAGCCCCCGGGAGATCCGCCAGCGGGTACGGGAGTTCATGTCTCACGTTCCATAGCGCATGAGAATTTGATATAAATAGTGTGTGCGGGCTCCGGGGCACACAGGGATGTGAAAGAATAAGTGAGGGAGATGCGTTACGCCATATTTGGAGATATCCACGGCAATACCGAAGCCCTGAACGCGGTCTTCGCCGACATTGAGCGCGCGCGCGTGGATCGTTATCTCTGCCTGGGGGATGTCGTGGGCTATGGGGCGGAGCCGGAGAAGTGCATTGCGGAGATCCGGTCCCGCGGAATCGAGACCGTTCTCGGGAACCACGATTCTGCGGCGGTGGGCGACACGCCCCTGGACTACTTTAATGAATACGCAAAAGAGGCCATCACCTGGACCGCGGAGAGGCTGACCGAGGATGACAAGGGCTACCTCAAACGCCTTCCGATCACGGGCGGGGATGAAGGCTTTGCCGTCGTGCATTCTTCGCTCGCCGATCCCACAGAGTGGGGGTACATTATCGATCTCATGTCTGCCCGACGGTGCTTTGAGCTCCTCGCGGGGCAACTGTGTTTTATCGGGCATTCCCACGTGCCCGTCATCTTTCAGGAGAGAGGCTCAATCAGCTGTTATCGCGCGAGAGACATGGCCATGGAGAAGGACGCCCGGTACATTGTCAATGTGGGGAGCGTGGGACAGCCGAGGGATGGCGACCACCGGGCGAGCTATGGAATATATGATGCGGCAAAGATGAGATTTGAGATCCGGCGGGTGCCCTATGACGTGAGAAAGGCTCAGGATAAGATAATTTCAGCCGGCCTGCCGAGATTCCTGGCATTCCGCCTGGGGGTGGGACGCTGACATGGCACGGCCCTACGCACTGCTCGCGTTTCTGTGGGCGCTGGTGATCCTCATCGCATCATCAGTGCCGCTCCAGCCCCGGGTGTGCACGTTGTTCCCCCACGAAGACATGCTGCTGCATTTTCTCGAGTTCGCCCTTCTGGCAGCCCTGGTGTACAAGGCGTTCATCCACTCGTCAGAGATGCGCACCGCCAGGCAGGCGGCCGTGTTGACCTTCCTGATCGTGGTGCCCTATGGCGCCGCGCTCGAATTGTACCAGTGGTTTATTCCGTACCGCGAGTGCAGCCTTTTCGATTTTTTGGCAAACTGCGCGGGTAGCGCATGTGCGGTATTTCTCTCGAGGGGATCCCATGGACAGGGAAAAGGCCAAACGTGAAATAGAGAAACTGAGGGAAAAGATCGAGCACCACAACTGGCGCTACTACGTGCTCGACGACCCCGAGATATCCGACGCGCGGTACGATGGGCTCATGCGCCGCCTGACGGATATGGAAGGCAGATTCCCTGAATTCCGGACTCCCGCCTCGCCCACGCAGAGGGTGGGCGCGGCTCCGCTCGATGAGTTCGCCCAGGTGAGGCACAGCGCACCGATGCTCAGTCTCGGTAATTCGACGGGCGCGGAAGAGACACGGGAATTCGACAGAAAGGTCAAGCGTTTTCTCAGGCTCGCGGAGGATGAGCTCATTGAGTACGTGGCAGAGCCGAAATTCGACGGGTTGGGGATCGAGCTCGTCTATGAGGAGGGGATGTTCGTGGTGGGGTCAACGCGGGGGGATGGCGTCATCGGCGAGGACGTGACGTCCAACCTGAAGACGATCCGCGCGCTGCCGCTCAGGCTGAGGGAGGAGCGAGCGGAGCTGCCTCGCCGGTTGGAGGTGCGCGGCGAGGTCTACATGGATATCAGAAACTTTGAGGCGTTGAACAGGGAGAGGGGAAAGAGGGGCGAACCGCTTTTCGCAAATCCCCGGAACGCAGCCGCCGGCTCGCTTCGACAGCTCGACCCATCAATCACCGCGGGGCGCCCCCTCAATATCTTTCTCTACGCCCTCGGGAAGGTTGAGGGATGGAGGTTCGAGAGCCAGTGGGATTTCCTGCAGCAGCTGCCGAAATGGGGCCTGAGGGTGAACAGGCACGCTCGGAAGTGCCGCGGCATAGATGAGGCAATTGACTACTGCGCCGAGATGCTGCCCGTCAGGGAGAAACTCCCCTACGAGATCGACGGCGTGGTGATCAAGGTGAGCAGCTTCTCCCTCCAGGAGAGGCTCGGCATCATCAGCCGCAGCCCCCGGTGGGCGATCGCCTATAAATTTCCCCCCAAACAGGAGACGACGCGCATCCTGGATATCGTCGCGCAGGTGGGCAGGACGGGCGCGCTGACGCCCGTGGCAATCATGAAACCGGTGAGGATCGGCGGCGTCGAGGTGAAGCGGGCGACACTCCACAACCAGGACGAGGTGGACCGCAAGGATGTGCGGGTGGGTGACACGGTTGTCGTCCAGCGGGCGGGAGATGTGATCCCGGAGGTGGTGAAGGTGATCACGAGCAGACGGCCGGCCGGGGCGAAACCGTATAGATTGCCCTCGCGGTGCCCTATCTGCGGCGCGGATGTGGTTCGATTCGAGGGGGAGGCGGTTGCCCGCTGCACGGGCATTTCATGCCCGGCGCAGCTCAAGGAGCACATTCGCCATTTCGCATCCCGGCGGGCGATGGATATTGACGGGCTTGGGGAAAAGCTGATCGAGCAGCTTGTGGATACGGGCACAGTGAAAAGCGCCGCGGCCCTGTACTCTCTCACGAAGGAAGAGATCCTCTCCCTCGAGCGCATGGCGGAGAAGTCCGCAACCAATCTCCTCGAGGCTATTGACAAGAGCCGCGAGACGACGCTCGATCGCATCATCTTTGCGCTCGGCATCAGGCATGTGGGCGAGCACATCGCGAAGGTGCTCGCGGCGGCGTTCGGGTCGATGGAGAGATTGCAGGGCGCTCGGGAGGACGAGCTCCTCGCCACCAGGGAGGTAGGTCCTCAGATCGCGCAGAGCATAAAGACTTTTTTCAGGCAGCGGGCCAACGTCAGGGTGATCGAGAGGCTCTGGGAGGGCGGAGTCCGGTACAGGGCGGGGGGAGAGAGGACGGGAGGCTGGCTCGAGGGAAAGACCTTCGTGTTCACCGGCGGCCTTGAGCATTTTACGCGCGAGGAGGCGGAGCGCCGCGTTGAGGGGGCGGGCGGGCGCGCCTCGTCAAGCGTGAGCAAAAAGACGGACTACGTGGTGGCCGGTACCGATCCCGGTACCAAGTACGAGAAGGCGAAGGAGCTCGGGGTAAAGATACTGACGGAGGAAGATTTCACCAGACTGCTGAAGAAGAAGTAAAAGCCAAACGAGGATGTACTGGGTCACTCATTGGGGAAAGTGCAGTATGTTGTGGTGTAGGGGCGCGATTTATCGCGCCCGGGTTCGATAAATCGAACCCCTACAGATCTGCACCCCGCATAACCAGCTCATTATGCGGGGATGTACTGTGGTGAACTATTGCTGCTCTAGGACAATCCGCGCCAATCTGCAATAATCCGCGGTTTATTTTTATACTGAACCTAACCTCCTCCTTTTTGCACTCAGCGCAACTGCGATAAGTACGACCGCAGTAGTGGCGGATACCACAACTCCTGCCGTCATTCCCGGCGGGCGGTAGCTCAGGCGCAGGGAATGCTTCCCCGGCTCGAGGTAGACGCCCCGGAAAGCCGTGTTGACCCTCGCCACTTCCACCGGCGCTCCATTGTCTGTCGCTGTCCACCCAGGCGCCCAGATCTCGCTCAGACACAGGTAGGAGGGGAGGCGTGTGTCAAGCTCTATGGTGATCAGGTCGGATGCGTAGCGAGAAATCGGAACAGCGCGGTACGGCTCCCCCCCGGTGAGCGGCCGCGCGCCTGGCGAGAGGAGAGCCTTCCGGCGGAAGTCGAGCGAGATCAGCCTTTGATCCTCTTCCGATGGTTCACAAATTTCAATCTCGGGAACGAGCCATGCGGAAGGGAGGGGGGCGGTGTTGCGATAGAGGAAAAGGCGAGGGAGGACCCTCGCGCCGAGAAACTGCCTGTACACCGGGACATCCCTGAACTCCTCGCTGAGCGCGAACGGCTGCGCGACACGCGGTGATTCTGAGATTAAGAATCCGGTGTTCAGAAGGGAGAGGAGTGCCGGATAATCGACGGAGGGGACGGTGATGCCCCATCTCGGCCAGCTGGTGTTTGATCTGCCGCGCAGGAGATCGAGATAGTGGACATACGACTTCAGATTGACCGGCGTGTATCCGTCGATCCGGGACATGCCGAGCGCTGTGCTCTGAGCGAAGGGGAAGGCCGCCCAGAAAGGCGCCGGAGGCGGCGCGGTACTGTCGACGAGCCGGCAGGGTTGCTTCACTCGCTCAAGCGCGAAGTAGAGGGTGGAAGGCGGGTATATCTCCTCAAGAGGGTGGGTCTCGAGATACTGTTTCCCGAAGTAGAATAGATCAGCGTACGTGACCGCGAGCAGCAGGATGCTGAATAAGGGGGGTGACATCTTCCGGACATCCCTGAGGACGAAGAGAACAAAGAGTACCGTGAGAATCACGAATTGGAATACGAAGGAGTTGAGCGTGCCCATCTTGAAGGCAGAGGCCTCCTTCCGCAGCGCCTTCATATCGATGAGTGCGAGGTGTTGGCTCCCGAAGAAGCTCGAGAAGCGCTGGCAGTAGTGATCCACGAGGGAGATTATATCCTCCCGTGAGGTAGAGACGGAAACGCTGCACAGAATAATAGTGGCGATGATGAAAATGCAGAGCCAGAATCGAGCGGCATGGCAGCTTCGACCTGACGAGTCTTTTGAGGAGAAGAGGTGCAGCCCCCGCGCGCCGAGCACAGCGGCAAAGAATGGAAGGAAAAAGAGCATGCGGCCCGGATTGCGGAACAATTTGAGCGAGGGGATGAAGATGTTAAAAACGATGTGGAGCGGTTTGAGTTCCTGGATGGAGAATGCCAGCGCGACTGCCGCGAGCGTCCCCCAGAGGAAGGTGTCGCGCTTTGATGCATCCTGAAAGATCATCCACGCGATAATGATGAGCGGCGCGAGGCCGATGTAGAGGACCGATTCCCACGGCAGCTCAGTGGACGGAGTGAAATCGCTGAGGAGCCGCGGATTGAGCAGGAGTCGCAGGCTTGAGAAACCGGGCATCAGGGAGAACTGTGCTTCCCCGAGCGGCCATGAGCGCGTGAGCAGGGGATAGAGATGCCACGCGGGAAGGATATAGAATGCGGAGAGGGGAACGCAGAGGAACATGCCGGCGAGGAGGAGGCAAAAAGCCCTTGCGGGTAAAGCGACTGCATTCATCTGATCGGGAGTGGTCCGGAGCCTGAGCAGTGAATAGAGGATCACGAACAATGATGAATAGAGCAGCATCTGCATTTCACCCGTGAGCAGCGCGAGCGTCATGCAGCCCGCCATGAACAGGGATGCGCGGAGGGAGGGGCGGCTGATGCATCGTTCGGCGGAGAGGAAGAGGAGCGGGACGTACGGGAGATACGCCATGGTGGGGTAGATGCCTCCCTGGACCTGCGAGAGGATCCTTGCCCCCAGTGAAAAAACGAGCGCCGCGAAGAGCGACGCGCAAGAGGAACAGCCGATATTCCGCGCATAGGCGTAGGTGAGCGCCCCCGCGAGAAAGATGTGGAGAAAGAAGCCGATATTCATTGCCAGCGGCGGTGGCAGCAGGATGAGGAGCAGATGAGGGAATGCGAACGTCAAATAGAGCGGGTTCGGGAAGGCGGGTGTCCCCGCGCATTCATAGGGGTTCCAGACAGAGAAGCGTTTGTTCTGGAGCAATGACTGTCTTGTGAAAATTTGGTGGGGGAGGTGCTGCGTGATCACATCGCTGTATTTTGAAACCAGCAGGTTCGAGGGCGTAAAGGCGTCGGGCGGGAAGAGGAGGGCCTGTAAAATCAGCAGAGCGCTCAGGGACATTATATCGGTTCTGCATATTCTCATGGGTGATGGTATGGTTGAGGATAGAATATCACGCGCGACATCTCTGTCAATCTGAATGTCCCTGAGGATGTTCCGCATGCGTTTGCGTGAACGGAGACATGGGTAAGATTAATTGACAGAGAGATGCTTGCCGTCCAGTGAACCGGACGGTTCATTGCAAGGCGATGCCCCCTTGCCCTGCCCTCGTTGTTCATCTGCGTGTATCCTGTTTCAAAACTTTTCCTCCCCTCATGAGGCCGGGCTCCATTTCCTCTTGTCCATCCACTTTTTTCCTGATATAGTACGTCCTAATCACGCTGGAGACCTTAGCACCTCCGTAGCCGACACTTAAGTGTCGGCTACGACGTTGTTGCGCTGTTCCAGATCAGGAGTGACGAAAGGACATTTCGCATGAAGGGGATTCCGGTAGATAAAGTAAGGACATTTTCCATCATCGGACACGGGGGGTGCGGAAAAACGAGCATCCTCGACGCGATGATGTTTATCAGCGGGGCGAATGACCGGCATGGCAGGGTTGACGCGGGATCATCCATTGGAGACACGAGCGACGAGGAAAGAGAGCGCAAGATCAGCATCCAGTCGCACCCGCTCCACTGCACGTGGAAGGAACACAGCATCTTTATCATCGACACGCCCGGGTACGCTGATTTCATCGGGGACGTTGCGTGCAGCCTGCGCGTCGCCGATGCGGCGGTGGTGGTGGTTGACGCGGCATCCGGCGTGGATGTCGGCACGATGCGCGTCTGGAAATTCGCCGATGTCCACCGCCTGCCGAGGATGATCGTGATCAGCAGGCTTGATAAGGAGAACGCGGATTACGGGAGATGCCTGGAATCCATCAGGCACAATTTCGGCGAGAAGTGCATCCCCCTCTTCTTCCCCGTGAGAACGCAGAGCGCCCTCAGCGGCGTTGCGGATCTGCGCGCGGAGAAGGATCTGGAGGCGCTCGACGCCGACGCACAGGCAATGGCAGCCAGGGTAAAGGAGAAACTGGTCGAGGCGGCGGCGGAAACCGACGACTCACTCCTCGAGAAGTACCTCGAGGCGGGGGGCCTCTCGCCGGAGGAACTGGCCCCGGCGCTGCGGAAAGCGGTGCTGGCCGGTTCTCTCGTTCCCGTGCTCTGTGGTTCTGCGGAAAAAGAGATCGGCATACGAGAGCTGCTCGATGCGCTCTGCTCCCTCCTCCCCTCACCCGAGGACAGGGGGGAGATCAAGGCCGGCGATACGGCGGTTGCGCCGAAGCGGGACGAGGCGTTCAGCGCCCTGGTGTTCAAGAGCGTCACGGATCCGTTCGTGGGACAGTTGACTTATTTCAGGATTTATTCCGGCTCGATCCAGCCGAACACCTCTTTCTACAACGCCTCCGTCCAGAAGAGCGAGCGCTTCGGGCACCTCTACCTCATCAAGGGGAAGGAACAGATTTCCATTGAGGAGGGCGGGCCCGGGGATATCATCGCCGTCGCGAAGCTCAAGAGCACGGTGGTGGGCAACAGCCTCACGGCGGAGAGCCGCCCGGTCGAGTTCCCTTTGCTCTGGTTGCCGAAGCCGGTAATTTCATTCGCGGTGTACTCCAAGAAGCGCGGCGAGGAAGAAAAAATTGCCACCGGCCTCCACCGGATCACGCAGGACGACCCGACGCTCAAGGCAGTCCGGAACAGCGAGACGAAGGAGTTTATCCTCACAGGGATGGGCGACCTGCACATCGAGACGGCGGTCCAGAGGCTGAAGAACAAGTTCGGTGTGGAGGTTGACCTGCGCACGCCCACCGTCCCCTACAAGGAGACCATCATGATATCCGCCGAGGGGCACGAGAGGCACAAGAAACAGACCGGCGGCCGGGGGCAGTACGGGGAGGTGTACCTCAAGGTCGAGCCGATGGAGCGGGGGAGCGGGTTTGAATTCGTGGATGATATCGTGGGCGGCGTCATCCCGAAGGGTTACCTGCCGGCCATAGAAAAGGGAGTGAGGGGCGCCCTGGAGGCTGGGGTTGTCGCGGGGTTCCCCGTGGTGGATATCCGCGTGCGCTGCGTTGACGGCTCGTACCACGACGTGGACTCGTCCAACCTGTCTTTTGAGCTCGCGGGGTCGAAGGCGTTCAAGGACGGCATGGGGAAGGCCAGGCCGATCCTGCTTGAGCCGATCTATAACCTCGAGGTGACCGTCCCCGCTGAGTATATGGGCGCGATTACCGGGGACCTGAACAGTAAGCGCGGGCGCATCATGGGGATGGAGCAGATCGGTGAACTCCAAAAGATAAAGGCGCAGGTCCCCCTTGCCGAGATGCTCCGCTATTGCACGGAGCTGCGCTCGCTCACCGGCGGGCGCGGCACATTTGAAATGGAGTTCGCCTCCTATGAGGAGCTTCCCGCCGCCTTGGTCCCCAGGATCGTCGCCCAGTTCCAGGCGAAGAAGGAAGAGAAATAGGCTGGCGTACATGCCGGTGAATTGTAAATTTACAATTTGATATTTGCAATTTGCAATTTGCAATGGAGCGAAGCGACATGATCCCCTCCTACCTGAATCTCCATCGCTCGGGTGAACTCGCACACCTTCTCGAACGCGCCCGTGAGCTCCAATCCCCCTGTCGCCTCTGCCCGCGCAGGTGCGGAGCGGTGCGGGCGAATGGGGAGAAGGGGTTCTGTGAGTCCGGAGTGACCGCGAAGGTCTTCCGGTATGGGCCCCATTTCGGTGAAGAGCCACCCCTCACCGGGGTAGGCGGCTCGGGCACGATATTCTTTAGCGGCTGCACGCTGCGCTGCACCTATTGCCAGAATTACAGGTTCAGCCAGGAGGGAGAAGGCGCTGAGGTGTCGTCTGAGGAGCTTGCCCTGATGTTCATCAGGTTGCAGGAACAAGGGTGCCACAACGTCAATTGGGTCACCCCCTCGCATTTTTTGCCTCAGATCATCTCTGCGCTTGCGCTCGCGGCGAAGGACGGATTTGATCTCCCCATCGTGTACAATACAAGCGGGTACGAGTCTCTCGACACACTCCGTCTCCTCGATGGCTGCGTGGATATCTATTGTGCCGATATGCGTTATGATTCACCCGCTGTTGCGGCCAGATACTCCGGCGCCTCTGATTACCCCGCGATCAACCGGGCCGCCATCCGCGAGATGTGTGAGCAGGTTGGCGCGCTTGCGACCGATGAGTCGGGTGTCGCCAGAAAGGGATTGATCATCAGGCATCTTGTCCTGCCCCATGGGCTGAGCGGCACGCGCGGTATCTGCCGGTTCATTGCTGGAGAAATCTCTCCGGGGGCGGCGGTGAGCCTCATGAGCCAGTACACCCCGTGTCATCGCGCCTCCGGCGATGCAATGCTGCGCCGGCGGGTGACCGAGGATGAGTTTTTCGAGGCAGTTGACTCCCTCACCATGTACGGTTTGGAAAACGGATGGATTCAGGAGTGGTCTCACGCAGAGAGGGAGGAACAGTTTCTGGGAGCGGCGATGGAATGCAATGTGTGAGAAAAACAGTTTCTGGTTACTCGTTTCTCGTGACAGAGAACAGCACAGAGGCGATGTTATGGGTCAGAAGGTGTGAAAAAATCCAATTTGTCCTTTCGGCATATGTAACCCATCGTGTAGGGGCTTGATTTATCAAGCCCGTAACGCGGGTCGGATAAATCCGACCCCTACAAAAAAGGCCAGGAGGCAATTTTTTCACACCTTCTCAGTTATGGAGTGTTTCAACCCCCCACCCGTACCCTCCCCCCTCAAGGGGGGAGGGGAATAAGATTTAATTACACCCAGTAACTGATGCATTATAGGCGATGCATAATTGTGCTTCTGTGGCCGGGTGAAATGGGCTAAAATCGTGGAGGATCAAGGGAGCATTCAGCAGATTGGAGGAAAGCGAGTATGAGCGGACATTCGAAGTGGGCGAGCATCAAACACAAGAAGGGCGCGCTGGACGCGAAGAGGGGGCAGGTATTCAGCAAGATCGTGAGGGAAATATCCGTGGCCGCGCGCGGCGGCGGGGGCGACCCTGACTCGAACCCGCAGCTCCGGGGTGTCATTGTCAAGGCGAAGGCGGTGAACATGCCTGCGGATAACATAGAAAAGGCGATCAAGAAAGGGACCGGCGAGCTCCCGGGGGTCGCCTATGAGGAGGTCAGCTACGAGGGGTACGGTCCGGGTGGAGTGGCGATCATGGTGAATTGCCTCTCTGACAATAAAAACCGCACCGCTTCAGAAATCCGCAATATATTCGACAAGAAGAACGGGCATATGGGGGGGGCAGGCTCCGTTGCCTGGAACTTTATTAAGAGGGGGATGATCACGGTGGACAAAAAGGTGACCGATGAGGAAAGGCTCTTCTCGATCGCCATTGAAGCGGGCGCGGAGGATTTCAGCGCTGAGGAGAAGGATGTCTTCGAGATCTACACGGCTCCCGATGAGCTCGAGGAGGTGAAGCGGGCGCTCGATGTAAAAGGGATTAAGTATTCCGTTGCCGAAATCGCGCTCGTGCCCAAGAGCACCATCCGGGTGACCGGAAAAGAGGCGCACCATCTCCTGGAACTGATGGGGGAGCTTGAGGATCACGATGACGTGCAGAGCGTCTCTTCAAATTTTGATATCCCTGATGAGATACTTGAAGAGGTGGAGAAGAAATAGAATTGCAAATATCAAATTGCAAATTGTAAATTGCAAATTTATAAAAATAATGCAACAGCCAATAAAGTCAAAAGCAGATGAAATATCAGAACGGTTGCTCAATTATGCGGTGATGATACTGAAGATATGCGCAAAGCTCTATAAGACAGAGGTGGGAAGACATATAGCAGGGCAACTCCTCCGCGCTGGCACTTCGGTCGGCGCGAACTATGAGGAGGCTCGAGGTGCTCAGAGCAGGGCTGATTTTGTGCACAAACTCCAGATCGTGCTAAAAGAGATCCGCGAGTCGAAGTACTGGCTGTGCATCATCACGCGTGCCGGTTTGCTGGAGGGAGAGGAGATAGATGCAGCGATAGGCGAGAGCCAACAAATCGGGAATATCATAGGCAGATCGATTGTCACCACAAAATCTACGCCTCCGCAGATTTAATATTTGCAATTTGCAATTTGCAATGGAGCGAAGCGACTTTGCAATGGAGCGAAGCGACGTGAGGATCATCGGGGTGGATCCCGGAACACTGGCGACGGGTTACGGAATCATAGAGAAGGAGGGGTGCAGGCTCTCCTACGTGGTCGGGGGCTGCATTCACAACCACAGCGACACGCTCATCCCCAAGAGATTTTTAAGAATCTACCAGGAGCTCAAAAAAGTATTCGAGTCATACAGGCCCGACCAGATGGCGGTGGAGGGGCTCTTCTTCTGCAAGAATGTGCAGGCCGCCATCAAACTGGGCGAGGCGCGGGGGATCGCCATGCTGGTTGCTGCGGAGAATGGGGTTGGTGTTTTTGAGTACGCCCCCCGCCGGGTGAAACAGGCGGTGCTCGGCAGGGGGGGCGCGCAGAAGCAGCAGGTCGCATTTATGATGAAGCAGATTCTCAACATGAGCGAGGAACCGCACCCCGCTGATGCCGCCGATGCCCTCGCGCTCGCCGTCTGCCACGCGTTCTCAACACGCGGCGCATAACATGCACCGCGTGAATTGCAAATTGAAAGTTGTAAATTTTAAATTTTAAAATGAAATAATAAGCTGAAAGTATATTGCAGAAGCGATCAACGAGACTCAGGAGATAAGTAATATTATTGGGAAATCTGTTATAACCGCAAAAAGCAAGACATGATCCTTTTGCAATTTGCATTTTACAATTTGCAATTTCCAATGGAGCGAAGCGACAGGTGATTACATTTCTTCATGGAGAACTCCTCGAGGCTCGGCCGACCGGCATCGTCATCGGAGTGAACGGCGTCGGTTATGAGCTGGTGATACCGCTGAGCAGCTTCGACCGCTTGCCGAAGAAGGGTGAGCGCGTCACGATACTCACGCACCTCCACGTCAAGGAAGACGCCATGGTGCTCTACGGCTTCATGACGGAGGATGAGCGAAGCCTTTTCCGGCTGTTGCTGGGGGTGTCGGGGATCGGCCCGAAAATTGCGATAAGCATCCTGAGCGGTATCTCTCCCCAGAATTTCTGCGCCGCGGTGAGAGAGGGGAGCGCTCACATGCTCGCCGTGGTGCCGGGCATAGGGAGGAAGAAGGCCGAGCGTCTTGTCGTGGAGCTGAAGGATAAGATCGGCAGGCTGGAAGCCGTTGCGGGAAGACCTGAGCTGTCTCCCCGTGACCGGGTGATCGACGACGCCGCGCGCGCCCTCATTTCCCTCGGCTACACGCAATCAGAGGCGCAGAAGGCCATCCACGCGGCGCTGCAGAGGATCGGCGCGCCGGGGGATGTGGAGAGGCTCATCCGCGAGGCCCTGAAGTCAACGTGAGGGTGAACCGCGGATTGCACGGATTAAGCGGATTACTATACCTGGATTTAGCTCAATTCAATCCGTTCAATCAGCACAATCCGCGGTTAGATAATTAAAACATGGAACCGGTAGTGGTGTACACACACAGATACCTCTCCATGGCGGAGATGGTGAGAAATATATTATCAGCGGGGGGGCTGTCGGCGATCGTGCGCGCGCACGATCCGTTCGGGGCATTTTCGTCAGGGCCGCACCTGGCCACGTATCAGCCCACGCCCTGTTCCATCTACGAGGTGCTGGTCCCTGATGGGCAGGCGGACGAGGCGCGGGAACTGATCGAGGGCATCGCTCAGGATACCGGTGGCAGGGGCGAGGCGGGGCCGGAACCCTGAAATCAGTTTAAGGAGATGGAAGGTGTGAAGAAATCCGGTCTGTCTCTTCGGCATATGTAAACCATCGTGTAGGGGCTTGATTTATCAAGCCCGTAACGCGGGTCGGATGAATCCGACCCCTACAAAATAGGCCGGGAGGCGATTTTTTCACACCTTCATAGTCGCGCGAGCATACGCAGGGGGCGCGGGGACGATGGCTGAGCAATTCATTCAGAAGACGCTGCACGAAAAAGACATTCAGCTTGACCTCACCTTACGGCCTGCCGACTTCAATGATTTCATCGGTCAGGAAAAAATCAAGGAGCGCCTTGAGATTTTTATACTCGCCGCGCGCGAGCGGGGCGAGGCGCTCGAGCACACGCTCTTTTCCGGACCGCCGGGGCTGGGGAAGACGACGCTCGCCTATATCATCGCGAAATCGATGGGTGCGACTGTCAGGGCGACCTCGGGGCCGGTGATCGAGAAGGCGGGCGATCTCGCGGGTCTCCTCACCAACCTTGAGCGGGGCGATATCCTCTTCATTGACGAGATCCACCGTTTGAATAAAGTGATCGAAGAATACCTCTACCCGGCGATGGAGGACTTTACACTGGATATCATCATTGACCAGGGGCCGAACGCGCGGAGCGTCCGCCTCAACCTGGCCCGCTTTACGCTCATCGGCGCCACGACGAGGAGCGGCCTGATCAGCGCCCCCCTCCGCTCGCGCTTTGGAATGGCGATCCGGCTGGACTACTATTCGGCGACGGACCTGGAGCAGATCATCCTCAGGAGCGCCCGCATCCTGAACGTCGAGATCACCAGGGAGGGCGCGACAGAGATCGCCCGCCGGGCGCGTGGAACTCCCCGTATCGGGAACAATCTCCTGCGCCGGGTCCGGGACTATGCCCAGGTGAAGGCGGGAAACAGGATCACGCCGGAAGTGGCTGATGCGGCGCTCGCGATGCTCGATGTGGATGAGCATGGCCTGGATGAGATGGATAAGCGCCTCATCAGAACGATCATCCACCACTTCAGCGGGGGCCCCGTGGGAATTGGGAGCCTTGCGGTTGCCGTGGGGGAGGAGGCGGAAACGCTCGAGGAGGTGTACGAGCCATACCTGATCCAGCAGGGATATCTCAAGCGGACGTCTCAGGGTCGCGTGGCGACAGATAAGGCATACGCGAAGTTCGGCGTGAAGGGGGAAGGCCACCCGCCACAGGGCGAGCTGTTTTGATTGAGTGCGCGGGATCTCATACCTCACCGTGCGAATCCCGCGAGCGAACAGAGCGTTGCGCGGTGTTTCGAGTGTGTGATTTCCGGCGAGTGCGCTATGGACGATCTGAGATTGATCGGCAGGTATCTCATTGCGGCAGGCGTCCTGCTCTCCGTTGTGGGCGGAATATTCCTCTTGAGTGAGAAAATCCCGTGGCTCGGGCGTTTGCCAGGAGATATCCATATTGAGCGTAAGAACTTCCGCTTCTATTTCCCTCTCGGCACGTGTATCGTACTGAGCATGATCCTTTCAATCCTTCTCTGGCTCATCAGGCGCAGATAGCGCAGTGGCGCGCGTGATCATGACCCGTCTCAAAACATCTGATTTCCGCTACGATCTCCCGCGGGCTTTCATCGCTCAGGAACCGCCGCCAACCCGGGGGGCTTCCCGCCTGCTTGTGTACCACGGAGCGACGGGAGAGGTTGAGCACAGGAGATTCGGTGAATTTGGGGAATATCTGCGCGCGCCCTCGCTGCTCATACTCAACGACACCAAGGTGATCCCGGCGCGGCTCTGTGGGAGGAAGGAGCACGCATCGGCTCGGGTTGAGGTATTCCTCCTGAGGGAGTCCCGGCAGAGTGAGTGGGAATGCCTCCTCAAGCCGTCGGGGCGGGTGAGGGAAGGGGCAACGATCGTTTTCGAGGGCAGCCCGATGACAGCCCGGCTGGCGGGGAGGAAGCCCTTGGGTATCTGGTCTGTCCGTTTTGAAGGCGTGGAGAGCGTCATGGACGAGATAGAGAGGGTCGGCCATGTGCCGTTGCCGCCATATATCAAGAGGGGAAATCCCAAATCCCAAATCCCAAATCCCAAAATTGATTTGCTTTGTGATGATAGGGAGCGTTACCAGACCGTATACGCGGTGCGGCCCGGCGCCGTCGCGGCCCCGACCGCCGGCCTCCACTTTTCAAACGAGCTTCTGGGGGAGCTCGAGCGAAGCGGCGTGGAAACCGTCATGCTTACGCTCCATGTGGGATTGGGAAGCTTCCGTCCTGTGCAGGAGGAATATGTCTCAGATCACCGTCTCCACGAGGAGTATTTTGAGATCGGGCCTGACGCGGCGGAAAGGATCAACCGGGCCCGCGACGAGGAGAGGCAGATTGTCGTCGTGGGGACGACCGCGGCCCGGGCGCTGGAAACAGTAGCGGATGATCATGGAAAGGTGCGGGCGCGGAGTGGATGGACAGAGCTGTTCATCTATCCGCCCTACAGGTTTAAGATCGTCGAGAACCTGCTCACGAATTTTCATCTCCCCTGTTCAACGTTGCTCATGCTGGTCGCCGCCCTGGTGGGGAGAGAAAAGCTCCTGGAGCTGTACGAGATTTCAAAGCGAGAGAGGTACCGATTTTACAGCTATGGGGACGCGATGCTTGTATTAAATCCCGGATACCAATAACGGCATCAATTGAGAGATCACGCCCGCACGCGCGCGCGGGGATCCGGGGTGATGAATTATCCTCGGAACGAGTTTGTACCACGCCCGCACGCGCGCGCGGGGATCCGTACAATGTCATTATGGGAGGCCATATGAAGAAGCACAGGAATGCGCTGTACTGTTTTGCGGCCATCTCGATCTTAATCATTTCATTCACGCACTCCGCGGCTACGGAGCAGTCCGCAGCCCCTCAGAAACCGCTCACGGTCCATTTCCTGAATGTGGGTCATGCTGATGCAACGCTGATCGCCACCCCCGGAGGGAGGCATATCCTGATTGACGCTGCGGGCGGGAAGAAGGTTTCAGGGGGGAAGAACGCCGTACTCTCCTTCCTCGAGAAAATGGGGATACGGAAGCTGGATACCGTGGTCATGTCTCATGCCGACAGCGATCACATAGGCGGCATGCCGGCCCTCCTCGCAAGCCCGATCCCGATCGGAGAACTGCTCGATCCGGGCTACCCTCACACGACGCGCCTCTACCAGGACGTGCTCGCGGCGGTCAAAAAGCGCCCGGGGATGAAATACATCCAGCCTGAGCCCGGCCAGAGGCTCGACTGGGGTAAGGAGCTTTCGGTCCGCGTCATTAACTCTTGCCGGAGCGGAGGCACCATCAATGACTGCTCCATAGTCATACATCTCAGATACGGGGCCGTTTCCCTTCTGTTCCCCGGCGACGTTGGGAAGAGGGCCGAGAAACGGATGGCGGACCGCTTCGGCAGCGGTCTCAGGGCGCAGGTGCTCAAGGTCGCCCATCACGGATCGAAATACTCCTCGTCGGAAAGGTTCATCGCCGCCGTACGGCCGGAGGTGGCGATTATCAGCGCCGCCGGCGATGACCCGGAAGGACCCTACGAGGAGGTGGTGCGAAGGCTGCGCACGGCTAGGGCGAAGGTGTATCAGACGGGTCGGTTCGGTACGATAACGGTGACGACCGACGGCAGAAAATATTCCGTGGCGACTGAGAAGAGGCCCGCCGATAAGGCGGGGAAGACTGAAGCCGCAATGCCTGCCGCCACGGCGGCAGTCGGCCTGTAGATGTTGTACGCAAGGTGCGCTCTCTTGAAGTGTTAAGAAATAAGGTTCTCTTCCATTCTGTGTGGGTAAATCTTATATTCCCTCCCCCTGCGAAGGGGGAGGGTGAGGGTGGGTGAGATAGTGGGTAAGGGGCGCTCATTGTAACCCCTTCTGATCGAATATAGATCATGATGTGCCTTTAAGGTACCCCCCCACCTTAATCCTCCCTCCGCCGGAGGCGGACAAGCCTCAAGCTCGCTCGCCTCTGGCGAGGGGGGGAGGAGAATGTACCGCACCCACACAGAATGGAAGAGAACCAGAAATAATTCGTGCCCGGTGCGAGTTATTTTATAAGTTCTTGCCATGTGATTGATCACATACAAGGCATGTGGCGATTGCAACCGGAGGCGTCTAGTGGAATTCCGCATCCTTCATAAAGACCGGCAAACCATGGCCCGCGTCGGGCGGTTCACGACCCCTCACGGCGTTGTGGACACCCCGGTCTTCATGCCCGTGGGGACGCAGGGGACGGTGAAGACGATGAGTCCCGAGGAGCTTCAGGAGATCGGCTTCGCCATAATTCTCGGCAATACGTATCACCTCTCCATGCGTCCCGGCGTGGACATCATCACGCGGGCGGGAGGGCTGCACCGGTTCATGCACTGGGGAGGTGCGCTCCTCACCGACAGCGGCGGCTATCAGGTCTTCAGCCTCGCCAACCTCCGTGAGATCAGCGATGAGGGGGTCTCCTTCCGCTCCCCCATCGATGGCCAGGTGCACTTCCTCAGCCCGGAGCGCGCGATCCAGATCCAGGAGGCGCTGGGCTCGGATATCATGATGGTCCTGGACGAGTGCGCCCCCTATCCGTGCGAATATGATTATGCTTGCAATTCGATGGAACGCAGCCTACAATGGGCGCTCCGCTGTAAAAATGCGCGACGCCCGGATGGGGCCCCTCTTTTCGGAATCGTCCAGGGCGGCACGTACGCTCAATTGCGGAGCCGCTCCGTTCAGGAGCTCCTGCGGATCGGTTTCGACGGCTATGCCATTGGCGGCCTCAGCGTCGGCGAGCCGCGGATGGTCATGCTGGAGAATGTGGAGCGCTGTACCTCGTTGCTGCCGGAGTGTCAGCCACGCTATCTTATGGGCTGCGGCACGCCTGTCGAGATCCTGGAAGCGGTTGCCCGCGGCGTGGATATGTTCGACTGCGTCATGCCCACGAGGAACGGGCGGAACGGCACGGCGTTTACGCGCGCGGGCAAGCTCCCCGTCAAGAACGGCGCCTACCGCGATGATATGAAGCCCTTGGAAGAGGGATGCGGATGTGCGGCCTGCCGCAATTATTCGCGGGCGTATCTCAGGCACCTCTTCAACGCGGGCGAGGTGCTGGGGCTGAGACTGGTGACCTATCACAATCTTTATTTTTACCACAGGCTCATGGCGGACATTCGGCGGGCGATCGCCGCGGGAGCGTTCGAGCAGCTCAGGCGGGAGCGCACTGAACAGTATGAGCGCGGATAGTAACGAAGGGGGATTGTGCGTATGAATTTATTGATGAGTGGCGTCGGGCATGTGGCCGGCCTGCTCGGGATGGCGCCCCCGCCCGGCGGCGCGGGAGGGCAGCAGCCGGGGGTGATGCAGTTCCTCCCGATGGTCGTGATGCTCGTGGCGATTTTCTACCTGCTCGTGTTTCGCCCGCAGCAGAAGAAGCAGAAGGAACAGAAGGACATGCTCGCATCGCTTAAGAAGGGAGACGCAGTCATCACGGCGGGGGGCATCCACGGCGTGGTGGCCGGCCTGAAGGGGGAGATCGTGGTGGTGAAGGTGGCGGACAACGTGAAGGTAGAGGTCTCCAAGGGCTCGATTGCGGCGGTGACCAAAAAGGGGGGCGAGACTCCTGAAGCTGTTAACACTTCGCGAAGTAGCGAGTAATCCGGCGGTCAATAACTACCTGGAGAAGACCGACCGCTGCATGGTGTCGATGGGGTACACGGAGCACGGGGAGAGGCATGCGCGTATAGTCGCTGACGCTGCACGGGCGATCCTCCTCAAACTGGGCCACGACAGGCGCACGGGCGAGCTGGCGGCGATCGCGGGTTACCTGCACGACCTCGGCAATCTCGTCAACAGGGAGAACCATGCGCTCACCGGCAGCGCGATCGCGCGCGACCTTCTCGAGGATATGGGAATGCCTCACGGAGAAATCGCGGATATCGTGGCCGCGATAGGGCACCACCAGGAGGAGAACGGCGAGCCGATGAGCGATGTATCGGCGGCCCTCATCCTCGCGGACAAGATCGACGTGCACAGGGGCCGCGTGCGCAAGAGCAATAAAATGGATTTTGATAAACACGACCGCGTCAATTATTCCGCGGAGCGGTCGGTGGTGAGGGTGAGCAGGAAGAAACGGACCATACGCTACGAGCTGAGGATAGACACAAAACTCTCTCAGGTGATGGAGTATTTTGAAATCTTCATGTCAAGGATGGTCATCGCGCGCAGGGCGGCGGCATTCCTCGGGTGCGCGCTCGAGCTCGTCATCAACGGCGCCAAGATGCTGTAAAAAAATAACAAATGACAAAGAACAAATGACAAAACGTCAGCGGTTTTGTCATTTGGCATTTGTCATTTGAATTTAATGTGGAGGAGCAATGAATCGGAATCTGAGATGGAGGACATTCATCATTTTCTGCGTACTGGTGGTCTGTTTTTACTATGTCTATCCGACAGTCCGCTGGGCAGGTCTTCCCCCGACGGAGAAAAAGCTCCTTGAGAAGGAGTGGGCGCGCCGGGACGCGGAGATGAGCGGCGAGGGACTCCCCGCGAGGATATCCTACTCGCTCGAGAAATGGCTCCGCGGGGATCCGCGCAGGGTGCTCAACCTTGGACTTGACCTCAAGGGCGGGATGCACGTGGTGCTCCAGGTTGATACGAAGGACATGCCCGAAGAGGCGAGGAGGGATGCGGTCCCGCGCGCGGTTGAGATTATCAGGAACCGGGTGGACGAATTTGGCGTCGCCGAGCCCTCGATATTTCCCGAGGGGCGCGACCGCATCGTCGTGCAACTGCCGGGGATAGATGACCCGCAGCGGGCGGTCGCCTTGATCGGGAAAACCGCGCTCCTCGAATTCAAGCTCGTCGCTGATGACGCCGTCGCAAGGGCGGTGCTCGGGCGCATCGATGCGAAAAGGCCGATCCTCGCTCAGCTCGAAGAGGATGAGGGGCGCACACGCGATGGGGTCGCCTACAGCTACTGGATCATTCCCGAAAAGAAGATCCCGATTGTGCAGGCGATCCTCAATTCACAGGAGGTCAAGGAGCTCATTCCGAAAGACTACGAATGCCTGCTCGGCCGCACGCTTCCCGACCGACGGACGAAGGAGATCGGGAAGGGAATCTACCTGGTCAAAAAGGAGGCGGTGATCAGGGGGATTGCGCTCCGGAATGCCATGCTTGGTCGCGCGGGAATGTTCCAGCAGCCCGTGGTGAATATGGACTTCGATCGCGAGGGGATGCGGAAGCTCAGGATCGTGTCAGGGGAGGCGGAGAAGAGGTACAAAGACCCGAGGAATCCTGTGGCGAGCAGGCTCGCAATCGTTCTTGATGACGTGGTGTACTCGGCCCCGCTGATGATGGTCAAACTGGACTCCAGCCCCTATATCGAGGGGAGCTTCACCGTTGAAGAGGCGAATGATCTCGCCATCGTCCTGCGGGCGGGCGCCCTCCCCGCTCCCGTGAAGGTGGCGGAGAACAGGACTGTAGGCCCGAGCCTCGGGCGCGATTCCATAATCTCAGGAGTGAAAGCGGCGCTCCTCGGCCTCTTGCTCGTACTGCTGTTCATGGCAGTCTATTACCTCCGGGGAGGCGTCGTTGCCGATTGTGCGCTTGTGGTCAACGCGTTCATCATCATTGCCGCGCTCGCCCTGTTTCGCGCCACGCTCACCCTCCCCGGCATCGCGGGCATTATCCTCACGCTGGGCATGGCGGTGGACGCTAATGTGCTCATATTCGAGCGGATACGTGAGGAAACGGCGCTGGGGCGCAAGATACGCGCCGCGATCGCGAACGGCTACGCCAAGGCATTCGTGACGATCCTCGACTCCAACCTCACCACGCTCATCGCGGGGCTTATCCTCTACTGGATCGGGACGGGTCCCGTGCGGGGATTCGCGGTGACCCTCAGCATCGGTATCATCACGAGCATGTGGACCGCCCTCTTTGTCACGCGCGTGATCTTCGACAGTATGTGCCAGAGGGAGTCTTTCACGAGACTCAGGATGCTCCAGTTCGTCAAGGTGACGAACATAGATTTTATCGGCAAATTGTGGTACGCGATCGGCCTCTCAGCCCTCATCATCGCGCTCGGCATTTTCAGTTTTTTCCACAAGGGTTGGAAAAACAATTTCGGCGTAGATTTCAGCGGGGGTGCGCTCCAGCAGTTCGGATTCCAGAAGCCCGTGAGCGCGGCCACTGTTCGTGAAGCACTGAAAGAGATCGGCCTCCAGGAGTCGATGATCCAGCACATGGAAGGCGGCAGGGAGATCATCGTCAAAACGGCTCAGGATGAGAGCGCGAAGATGCTGGCACTTTTTACGAAGCTGTTCCCCGGCACATCTGTCCAGCTCCTCAGGACGGAGATGGTCGGGCCGGTCGTCGGCAGGGCGCTCCGGCAGCAGGCGTTCCTTGGGCTCCTCTTCTCCTTTCTCGCCATCATCGTCTATGTCTGGTGGCGTTTCAGGCGTCCTCAATATGGGATCGCGGGTGTGCTCGCCCTGATTCACGACGTGCTTGTCACGGCGGGGCTGTGCGCGCTCACCAACCGGCCGATTGACCTCGGAATCATCGCGGCGCTGCTCACCATTGTGGGTTTCTCGATCAACGACACCATCGTGATTTTTGACCGCATCCGTGAAGACTTGAGGTTGATGAAGAAAACAAGCTTTAAAGAAATCATCAACCTCGCCATCAACCAGACGCTTTCCAGGACGTTGATCACCTCGTTCACCGCGATACTGACTGTTGTCTGCATCTTCATCTGGGGCGGGAGCGTGATCCATGACTTCGCCTTCGCGCTCATAGTGGGAATGATCTCCGGTGTGTACTCGACGGTCTATATCGCCGCTCCCATCCTGATCCTCTGGCCGGGGGCACGTCCGCAAACCGGCGCCGGGCGCTAGATCAAGTTTGGAGCCCGCGCAGCACACCGTGGGATGCACACGTACACATCAGTGTTCCTGCTCAGCCTCGGGGGACTTGGTGATTTTCTCACCCGCTGGCCCCTCTGGCAATCGTTGCGTCGTTCCTTCCCCTCCGCAAGGATAGGGTATCTCGGCATGCCGCGTCACGGGAATCTCCTCCGCTCCGTAGGGCTGTGCGATGAGGTTTTCGATTTCAACGAGGCGCGCTGGTCGCGGCCGGATAAAAATCCCAAATCCTCCCTCGACCCCGAAGAAGGGGTCTCGGGACGAGAACCCATTGAGGGGCAAATCCCAAATCCCAAATATGAGCTAGTGATTTCTATTTTGGGAACGCGCGGGAGGGAGTGGGTGGAACAATTGATGGGGGATTGGATAGAACATTTGGTGGAAATCGAACCCTTCCCGGGAGAGGGGGCTGGGGTATCGGTGAGCGGATATGTCCTGGCCCAGGCGCTGTCCATGGGATTCACCGACCCCGGCCCCATTAGGGTCAACATCCCGATGCATGTCCGTGCCTGGGCAGACGGTTTCTGGAGTGCGCACGGGTTGAGTGGAAAGAGGGTGGTCGCGGTTCATCCCGGGAGCGGCGGAAAGTCGAAGAACTGGCCTGGTGACAAATTCACTGGGCTCGCCGCACAGTTGGCGGCGGGCGGAGCAGCGGTGATCGTTCTGGAGGGTGAGGCGGAGGAGGATCATCCGCGCTCTGGAGACCGCTTGCGCTGGGCGCCGGGCGTGCTCCGAGTCATCAACTATGAATTGATCAGGGTGGCCGCACTGCTCGCGCGGTGCGACTGGTACGTCGGCAACGATTCGGGCATATCACATCTCGCTGCCCTCCAGGGGGTACCGTCAACGGTCATTTTCGGGCCCACTGACCCGGCCATATGGGCGCCGGGGAGGGGGGAAAGCGTGACCGTGGTGAGACGACCTGTTCCATGCGCTCCATGCACGGCAAAACAGAGGGATCAGTGCGCAGAGAGAAGGTGCCTGACGGAAATAGGAGTTGATGCGATTCTTGGGACAGTTGTGCTGACATGAACCGATTCGTGCGCTGGACGATTGCCGGGATCTATTTCTTCTCGCTTCCTTTCATGCGTCGCGCATGGGAACTGACGGGAGCAAAGAGCCCGTTCCTCGCGCGCGCGATACCGCTCGCATCCGGCGTGGCGCTCCTCCTCGCCCTCCTGTGGCGCCTCATACTGATTAAACGAGAAGCGAGAATAGCGGTGTGGCTCTCCCTTGCCGCTGTGTGCGTGGTGTATGCGCTCATGTTCCGCGCTCTTCCGCAGCAGATTGAACGGGTGCACCTGTCCCAGTACGCTCTTCTGAGCATCCTCGTGTTCTGGGCGATGGGAGACGGGTACGAGGGATATGCCCTCTCCATCTGGGCGGCAATAGTCACCGTTGAACTGGGGCTCGCCGATGAGTGTCTCCAGGGGCTCTTGCCCTCGCGAATATACGATCTCAATGATGTGCTGCTGAACGGAAAGGCGGCGCTGATGGGGCAGGCAGTAGTCGCGTTCGTGCTCCGGCCCCGGGAGAGGGGCGGGCGCAATCTGAAGCCGGTGAATACGCCCCCGGTGGGGTCCGGCACCTCCTGGCTGTGGCGCGCCTTTGCCGCTGTCATCCTGCTCACCGCGTTCAATATCTATACACTGGAGCTGGGCACCCCGACGATAACTCAAGACGTGCACAGGGGAGACGGGGTCTTCACGCACAGGGATGGATTTCTCTATTTCGGTATGCGAGCCAACCTGCTCAATGCCGCTGTGCTGGCTTCGGCGATTGTGATCAGCGTATTGACCTGGAGGCGCCCCGGCGAACGCGCGCGGTCATTGCGGACCGCCGTCACGTGCGGCCTGCTCTCACCCACGGTGCTCCTGGCGGGGAGGCTCCTCAATCTGCATTTCAGGTGAGGCATATTTCATAATTGAGTCGATACGCGCCTCTCTGTGTAGGTGAGGGTCAAAAATGTAAAATGTAAATATTTTTATTGACGTGGATCATCGGTTTGGTACACTGAAAGGTGTTAACGTTAGGGTATAGCCTTGGTTCAAATGGGGAGCGTAGCCTTTGACCGTGAGGGTATGACTCGACTCGCGGTAATTTTTTGAGCCAGGGCAAGTTAGGCCAGGGAAACCTGCCCCGTGATACCCGAGGTTGCACGCGGGTACATGATGGTTGGGAGTACAGGCTTGTAGGAAAGGAGTTGGTTGTAATGGCTAAGGGTACAGTGAAGTGGTTTAACGACCGCAAGGGCTATGGTTTTATCACGCCCGAGGAAGGTGAAGATTTGTTTGTGCACCACAGCTCCATTACCGGAGAGGGCTTCAAAACCCTCAATGAGGGTGAGGTTGTGGAATTCGACATAGCCCCAGGTCGTAAAGGCCAGCAGGCTGTGAATGTTGTGCGACAGAAATCGTAGCATTGAACTGGCGAATGAAGGCCCTGGTCTTCTCGATGAGACCAGGGCCTTTTTTATGCGTGGATAATGGGCCAGGCTCCTCCCCGGAGAAGCCCGGCGCAGCAGCGTGGGATGAATCCTGTATTCATTTAAGGTACCACGGGCGTCGGGCTCCGTAAAAGCACTGCACTTCCCAGCAGGGGATATATGATACACGGCGTTCTGGAGGACATAGGTATTTCAATCATCACCGCCACGATTATGGGGATAGTGGCACACAGGATCAAACAGCCTGTCATCCTCGGGTACATCGTTGCGGGGGCGCTCATCGGGCCCCATGTCGGCTTTCAGCTCGTGAGCGATCCTGCGAGTGTAGAAATTATTTCGGAAATCGGCTTGATCCTGCTCCTCTTTGTGATCGGCCTCGAAATGAACCTCAGCGGGATCATCTCATCAGGCGCACAGCTGATCATCGCCGGCATAGGGCAGTTTTTCCTATGCCTGCTCCTCGGCATGGGGTTTTTCCCCCTCCTGGGGTATGGCATCATGGGCGATATATATCTCTCCATCCTCTGCGCACTCAGCAGCACCGCCATTGTCGTGAAGCTGCTCTATGACAAAACGGAATCCGACACCCTCCCGGGGAGGATTACGCTGGGGATACTCGTCATTCAGGACATCTGGGCCATTCTCATCCTCGCCCTCCAGCCGAATTTTGCGACCCCCCAGATGCTCCTCCTTTTACTCGCGGTGGCGAAAAGCGCGGTGCTCCTCGGGGCAGGCTTCCTCTTGAGCAAATACGCCTTGAGACGTATCTACGAGTGGATGTCGAAGTCGCCCGAAATGGTGGTCGCCACATCTATCGGCTGGTGCGCCCTTATCTCCGGTGCTGCCGGTTATCTGGGGCTGTCGAGGGCAATGGGAGCGCTTATCGCCGGTGTTTCGATCTCCACGTTTCCCTACAGCATCCATGTGACCGCAAAAACATTGCCCCTGCGCGACTTTTTCCTCACCCTTTTTTTCGTCTCCCTCGGCATGAAAATCAGCGCCCCGCAGCCTGCGATCATCATCGGCGCACTCGCGGTCGTGATGTTCGTGGTGATCTCCAGATTCCTCACCGTCTATCCGCTGCTCCTGTTCTCCGGCGCGGGGCGGCGCACGAGTTTTATCTCGTCGCTCAATCTCGCCTCCATCAGCGAGTTCTCCCTGGTGATTGCATCGCTCGGCGTCGCCTACGGGCACATTGGAAAGGATATCCTCGCGGTGATAACCTATTCAATGGCGTTTGCGGCGATCATATCCTCATATGGGATCAACTACAACCACCAGATCTTTCTCATCTACAACAGGTATATGAACCGGCTCGGATTCGTGCATGGAGACATCGAGGGTGAAGAGCGGCGGCAACGCGGAGCATACCCAATCGTGATTCTGGGATTTCACCGCGGCGCGAGGTCTCTCATTGAGATACTCTCCCTGAAGAACCCCGACCTGCTCAAAAAGATACTCATTATTGACTTCAATCTCGAGGTGTTGCGGGAGCTCAAGGGGATGAACATCGCCTGTATTTTTGGTGACATAAGCAGCGGCGAGACTTTGATGCGCGCCCGCATCAGTGATGCGAGGGTGATTCTGTCGACGATTCCGGATATGCTCCTGAAGGGGATTGATAATCTGCGTCTCGTGAAGACCTGCCGCACCCTCGCGCCGGAGGCCCATATCGTCGCCATTGCCGATTACCCCGGCCAGGTTGAGAAACTGAAGAACGCGGGAGCCACGGAGGCCCTTCTCCCGTATTCGATGGTAGGAGCACACCTCGTCGCATTCCTCGAAGATTTCCCGTAACGTCATCGCCGCGAGGATAGATGCGGCAGGGCACAATAAAAGAGGCTCTTTTGATGAGCCTCTTTTACTGCGATATCGCCAGACCTGCCGAAGTTATTTCTTCTTTGGCTTCGCGTGTTTCTGCCGTCCTTCGGCCTCCGTTTCTTTGCAATACTGCTTCCAGACATCCGGATTCTCTTGCTTCTGAGCGAGTGCCATATTCTTTCCGCAGCACTTCAGATCGCAATCCAATTCTTCACACGCCTCAATGACGACGACCTTTATACCGCAACCGGCCCCGGGGCCGCACACCAGCACATCTCCCTGCTTGATCTTCATATATCACTACCTCCTTTTCGACCCCATGCTATTAAAAAGGGCGAGGCCTTTTCAAGAGAAATCAATCAGAGCCCGTAATGGGTCAGAAGGTGTGAAAAAATCCGGTTTGTCACTTCGGCATATGTAACCCGTCGTGTAGGGGCTTGATTTATCAAGCCCGCTGACGGGTCGGATAAATCCGACCCCTACAAAAAAGGCCGATAGG
>Ga0315281_10000471_pt1 | contig 56033 bp, 47 predicted proteins | sample YL17G07_0_MG_FD_204540 | JGI IMG/M metagenome (GOLD analysis project Ga0315281, IMG submission 204540) | Sediment microbial communities from Yellowstone Lake, YNP, Wyoming, USA - YL17G07_0 | ecosystem: Environmental > Aquatic > Freshwater > Lake > Sediment | place: USA: Wyoming | collected...
AGTGAATTTCGATCTCGTTGGGGTAAATATATCCCTGAACGTGTTTCAACAATTCGTAGAGATGATGCGGCATGGGCTGTGTCATCGGACCTCCCCGTCGAGGTTGGCGTAAAGAACTTTGGGTTCTGTATTGAGAAAGGGCTTCAATGCGTGGAGCTTGAACATGCGTTTGAACCTGGTCAGCGGGCTTGCGCTGCTTCGAATATCGCCGAAGATTCGCGCCTGCGTCGGGCACACTTCCACGCACGCCGGCAACATTCCTTTCGTGATACGATGGTAGCAGAACGTGCACTTATCCGCCGTTTCCTTTTCCGGGTTCAGATAGCGTGCGCCGTAGGGACAAGCCTGAATGCAGTAGCGGCAGCCGATGCACCGCTCTTCATCTACCAGCACCACGCCATCCTTCGTCTTGAAGGTCGCGCCCACGGGGCACACCTGCACACACGGCGGGTTGTCGCACTGGTTACAGAGCTTCGGAACAAAGAAACTTCGGATGATGTCTTTATCCGACGAGATCTCATTCTCTTTCACAAGGCGTTCATCGATGCTCGTTACAGTCACCTCGCCGTTTTTCCGAATGACATACCGCTCCACCCACGTACGGAAGTAGAATGGACTTTTCGGCACGTTGTTTTCCACCTTGCACGCTTCAACACATCGACCGCACCCGATACATTTGTCCACCTGTATTCCCATCCCGTAGTAATGCTTCGAAGGATCATAATCCGTCGACATCGCTTTCGCGAGCCCGGAAAGAATGCTGAGCGGCGTGGTTGCGATCGCTGCTAATCCGCGGAGAAAATTCGAGCGTTCCATTGTTATTCGACCTCCGGCATGTGAGGATAGTGGCATTGCCAACAGAGATACTTTTCGCCGTGCGAGGCAAGATCAACCTTTGGCGTTTCCTTCACACGTGAGTCTTTCGCGTGGCACTTCCCACAGAACTCACGGTTCACCGGAATGGATGCTTCCACGGATCGCGGCGCTACCCGATGCTGATTCGGAACAACGTGGCACGTGGTGCAATCCAGCAGCGCGTGCGGGGAAACTGCTTTCGTCCGCGCAATTTCTCCGTGACACGCTTGGCATTGCTCGGGAACGTGCGGCGGTTTCGGGTCGTGCGGATTGTGGCACGAAATGCACGCTTTAAGGGGATTATGAACCACCGGGTTGATCTGTGGAAACCCGGTCGGCCTTGACTGGTGGTACACGTGACATCGCACGCAGGATTCGCGTTTACGCAAAGTCTCGGGCTTCACCTCGGTGGGATTTTCCACGTGATCCTGTGCAGCGCCGTGGCAGGTCTCGCAGGCGAGGTTCCGGTGATACCCTGTCTTCTTGACATTCGCCTGCTCGTGACACTCTCCACAGATATTGGAACCGGCGTGCCGAACGGGCCTCTTCATTTCCCGCTCCAGGGTCGACTGGATGTGAATCTTTGTATCCTTGAGCGCCGGTGGAAGCGCAGAGCGAATACCGAACACCGCGCCGATGAGGACGACAAAGACCACTGTCAGCCTTCTGACCGAATCTGGCACTTTCGAAAGGAAGTTTTTCATTCCGTTGTTTCCTTGTGGCTAGTATTGTATCCGTTACTGGTTGTGACAGTCGCTGCAGTTCATTTCTTTCCACGCAGTGCCGATATCAACCGGGTGATGGTATTCGACCCCGCCGAGCGAAATACGGAGTTTCTCCCGCTCGAACTGCTGGGCGAGTATGGTGTGACAAATATCGCAGTCGCGGGAGAGCACCTTTCCGTCGGCTGTTTTGTGCTTTCCATCGTGGCAGCGGAAGCACCCCGGGTAATACATATGGCCGATGTTGTCGGGAAATCGTTTCCACGACACTCGCATCTCGGGAAAATAGTTGCGGCTGTAAATCTGCTGAATCTCTTTCACCGTCGCTTCGATTGCAGATCCTTTTGTCGCCGCCAGCTGCGGATGATTCTTTGCGTAGTACTCCGTGAGGGCCAGCTTAATGCTGTCGAGCGCAATCGCCGTCGACGAATATGGTGCGTCTAACAAACTGACAGCAAGCGACTTGATGTTCGGCAATTCCGGATCGATCCATCCGATCGAGAGCGAGGTGTTCACGGATCTGGCGGGAGGACGATAAATATGCGACGGCCGATTGTGGCAATCGATGCAATCCATCCTTCGTCGCTCGGCCTTGCCCAGCTCTTCGGTGTTCATGGGCGCATCAGTGGATTGGTAGATGCGCTCGACGCCGCTTGGGTCTTTCACTCTTACCCAGGGAATCGACTGGCGCGTCGAGTCGAGTGTGGCATACGTAACCTCGTGCGCGATATTCATGTGCCAATGAATGCCCGACGTTGGGCCCGCTTGAATATTTCCACCGCCTATTTTCATCACAAGATCCAAATCCCAACGCGTATTCTTCTCATCCGATAAATAGAAGCTGAGTTTGTGCAATTTCTCGCTGTAAAAGTGTTTCGGCCAGTGGCATCGTTCACACGTTTCTTGAGCCGGACGCAAGTTGTTGATCGGCGTTGGTATCGGGCGCGGATATTTGTTGAACGCAACTGAATAGAGCTGGTAGCTGCCGGAAAGTTTTGATTTCACAAAGTAGCTCGCTCCCGAACCGATATGGCACTGTACGCACCCAACCCGTGCGTGTGGAGAGAATTGATACGCCGTAAATTCTGGATGCATCACCGTGTGGCACGTCGTACCGCAGAACGCATCGGATTCTGTGTATTCATACGCTTGATAACTGCCAAACGCAGAGAATCCGAGTAGAACCACCAATGCCGATGCGATGAACACCACGGCGCGAAAATGACGCGGGTCGTTCATGTCCACGCGCGGATAGATGAATTCCGAATCCAGTCCGTGCATTTTTCTGCGGTGGGTCCTCCACGCACCCACAAACAGCAGCACGACACCGAGCATCAAGAATGAGGGAAGAATGATGAACGTAATGATGCCGATGTATGGCTTCGACTCGTGAGTGAAGAATTCCAACGCCATGAGAAACGCAATGAGCATCAGACTCAACCCCGCGATGCCGATGCCGGCAAAGGTAATGGGGTTATAGAACGAAGAGGGAAATCGATGCTTCACGAATAATCCTTAATCAGTTAAACTCAAAGGGTGCGTGTCTACCCACAGAAGGTGGTATCCATCTGCTCGAACGGCAATCATTGATACGCAAACACCATTGCGTAGATAATCATCACAATAATAGCAAAGCCCAGGGAAAGGGCGGTCCATCCAAAAATTTTGACCGTTCGCAAAACGATGGACGGGTACGGAACCACGAACAGATCTTCGAGCTTGCCTGACTTCACAAGTTCGGCGTACTCGCGCGGCCGTTCTTCCTTGAATTCATCCAGGGGGATGTACCCTGTGAAGATGACGAGGTCCATCGGAAATTTTTCTGGACGCAGATGTGTGTTAAAGAAATGCACCGTGAAGATGAACCCGACGGCCAGCAAAGCTTCATCGCTATGGATGATCGTTGCAACGTTGATAAACCACCCGGGCACAAAGAGCGTGAAGAACTCTGAAAACCACAGCATCAATCCGGTTGCACCGATGATGAAGACGCCCCAGAACACCGCGAAGTAGTCGAACTTCTCCCAGTACGTCCACCGGCCAAACGGCGGACGCGGGCCACGGTTGAGGAACCACTTCACCGAGGCGACGAGGTCTCTCCAATCCTCTCTTGTGGGAAGCATCGTGTGCGAGCCGCCGAGCATCGCTTTCCACGTGCCGAATTCTTGACGCTTCCGGCGAATGAGGTCTACGATGTGTGTAATGAATATGCCAAACATCGTTACCGCCGCAACGCGGTGAATGTATCCCGCCGATTCAAACCCTCCGAGCGCACGAGCCAGAAACGATGCCCATCCCGTGTACGAAAACTTGAGCGACATTCCCGTAATGGCGAGGCTAAGAAAACTGACGATCATCAACACGTGTAGCGTGCGGTTAAGACGCGAGAAGCGTGTAACGAACTGTGGTGAAGGTGTGTGTTCCATCGTCGTGCGTGCTGGGATTACCTCCCTTTGGCACTCTCCTGAGATTTCGGCTTGGCTGCTTCAGAGTTGAGTTGCTTTCGTTCCCGTTTCATGCGGATGGCACGCGGGAGCCAGAGCAGCGTGTGGACACCCGAAATGAAAAATGTTCCCACAAGCAGTCCGGTCATCCCCCAAAAGGTCCAAAACAGGAAGGGATACTTTTCCGGGTCGTGGTGCGTTGCGTGCGTGAGATAGCCGGCAAACCTTCTGTTTGCCCCGGTGTGACATTTCTGGCACGTTTGCACCACGTTGCCGTGACTCAAATGTGATTTGGGATCTGCCACCGCAAGAATATCGTGCGAACCGTGGCAGTCGTAGCACTTCGCCGTCTTCGTGTAGCCAAGCTGAGTCACTTTCCCGTGGTACGTTTCAAAGTACGTTGCCGCGATCTTCTCGTGGCACCGGCCGCACTTTTGCATGATCTCGAGTCTAAACCCATCCGCATCGGTCCGCCGGATCGTGTGCGCCGTGTGGCAATCATTGCACACGGGGAGTTTCTTCTCGATCCCTCCTGCCTTTTTCGCGTGCACGCTGTTGACGAATTGTTCTTGAATGCCGTGATGGCACCGACCGCACGTGGAGGGGAGATTCGTTGGATTGACACTGGAGGAATCATTCGCCTGCGGCTGCACGCTGTGCGCCGTGTGGCAATCGGTGCAGGTGGCTGTAACCGTAAGCCCGCTCTTGAGCAATCCCTTGCCGTGAATGCTTTCGGTGTAACGCTTGATAATCTCGTGCTCGCTACCTGTGTAACGCATCGCCGCCTTCTTGCCTTCCTGATGGCATTTCGCACAGAGGTCGGGAATGTTGGTGGGAAAGATCGGCGAGGAGGGTTCCCGACGTCCTCCGACCGCGTGCGTGCCGTGACATTCTTTGCACGTCGGACCATTCGGGTCTTTCTTCTCCACCAGAATTCCGTGCATACTTTTTTGGAATTGCTGGCCCGCCTCGGCGTGGCACGATGCGCAATCAACTTTGTTCTTGATCGTTTCGCATGCGCGCCGGCGCGATGCATTGACTTCAGAGTGGCACTGGCTGCAAGCAATCTTCTTGTGCATCGAGTGTGAAACCGATGATTGATCGACGAACAACGATCGACCGTCACCCGAGGCTCGAATCTGCGGTTCCTGATGACAACGCATGCAATCGGCATCTGCCATGCCCTGGTTGTAGAAGACCTTCCGGACTTTGTGCGGCTGATGGCAATCGACGCACGCCGGCAACACGTTCGCCTGCTTTTCCCACAGTTCGCCCTTGATCACTTTCCGATGGACAGATTCGATTTCTGCGTGGCACTGTGTACAGGTCGAAGCGATATTCTTGCGCGAGATGGAAGAACGCGCGTCGGTATGAGGGAGAATGAAATGCGGTGTGTGGCAGCTGATGCAACTCGGCGCCACGATGAGACCTTTTCGGAGCAGGCCCTCGCCGTGAATTGACTCGGAAAAGTTTTCGAGAATCTCGTGTTGGGGGATATTCCGGTCTCGCGAAACTTTTGTTCCCTCCTGATGGCATCGCCCGCAGAGGTACGGAATCTTCATCGGCGTGATGGGCGAATTTCTGTCTTTAGCGCGGACGATCTCGTGATTTCCGTGACAGGTAGCGCACGTGGGGGCAAGCTTATCTCCACGCTCCACGGCTTTGTGGTGAAGGCTCTCCCGCTGCAGCTTCTCCTCCCCATCGTGACAAGCACCGCATTGGACAGGCGCAACGGGAACCTCGTGCGGCATCTCTTTTCCCGTCAACGCGGCGTGGCAGTCAATGCACTGGAGCGTGCCGTGGATGGAAGACTCAAATTTCTTCTGGTCGACAAAGAGCGAAACTTTCTTCCCGCCCCGCGTGCCCGTCAATGTCTTCTCTTCGTGGCAAGAGAGGCACTCGGATTTATCCTGAGCGGTCAGCAGTCCGCTGCTGAACAAGAGCAGCAAGCACGTGAGAACCTCGCGAGAGAGCGACGACGGATGGATTTGAATGTTACGGGGAAAATCCAGAGTCACGTGTGCATCCCCTTCTGCAACAATTCCTCGCGCAGTTGTTCCTCCAGTTCCTTCTTCTTGATCGCTTCCAACTCCAGCGGATGTTCTTCGGCCATCTCGTGTTCGCTCAAGTGGCCGTTCCAAAACGCAAGGTTGATGGGGTAGGTATCCGGGTTGAAGATGACGTAATAGAAATGCCACACGATAATCGACAGGGTTGCGAGCCACGCTTCGTAGTAGTGAATAAGCCGAGCGACATCGTAACCAAGCTTACCGAACGCACCGATGAACGTATTATCAAACCACATGATGAACCCCGTCATCCCCATGACGATGGTTCCCCATACAAGCGCCCAATATTCGCTCTTTTCAATGTAGCTGAATCGGCCGAACTTCGGCTTCTGCGAAGAGAAGCCGAAATTGTATTTCACGACAGCAACCGCATCGTTGATATCCTGGAGGCGGAACCACAAATCGCGGACGAGTTCGCGTCCGCGTTGTGTGAAGACGATGTAGTAGAGATGAAACAGACTTGCAGCAATCATGACCGCAGCTGCGATTCTGTGGACGACTCCGCGCGTATCGAACGCCATCGAGCTCAGGTCGCGAATTCGTATCACCCACCACGCATCCGGAAAGCGCAGCATGAATCCGGTAACGACGAGGGTGCTAAAACTGAGGAGCAGTGCCCCGTGCTGGAATCGTTCATTCCTCGTCATCCGCAAATATAGATGGTGGCCGACTTGCTCTTCGAGGATTTCGCCCCGGCGAATCTTGAGCTTACGTTTCGCCTTGCGCACGAAATCCGCGGCGTTGTGCAGACCCATCACGCCGATGGTGCTGACGATGAGGATGATGTATGCCGTCGCTACCCAATACAGGAGCGGCTCTTCTTTGGAGGTGCTCTTCAGGTGAACGGTGCCGGAGGCAAATTTTGCATTCGCCCCCTTGTGGCACTGTCCGCACGTTTTGGCAAGATTCGCCGGAAAGATGGTCGAGGTCGAATCAGTCGAGCGCATGATATAGTGGGAGCCGTGACAGCTTGCGCAGTTGGCAACTTCCAGCGCGCCCCCCTTCATCGCAAGCCCATGGTAGCTATCCTGAAATGTTTGGAACCGGTCGGAGGCAAGTCCGTACTTCTGCGAAAGTTTCATCGAGCTGTGGCAGGGAGAGCAGACTTGCTGCGATACGTTCCCAGCTGCGACGGGCGCGTTCGGGTCCGAATGCTTCATGATATTATGTTCGCCGTGGCAATTCGTGCACACGGGAGCTTCCACTTTCCCCGCCTTGACTGCAATCCCGTGGACGCTTTCGTTGAATTGTTTTGCGATCGCCGGATGACACTTTGCGCACGTTGCCGGAATGTTCTGCTTGTTGACGGGGGATGCAGACTCGCTTCCCTTCAACATCGTGTGGCTGCCGTGGCAATCCACGCAGTTCGCCGCTTTGGCTTTCCCACCACGAAGTGCTTTTCCGTGAACACTCTGATCGTAGGCTGCGATAAACCCTCCGCTCGGAGACATTCGCTTGCGCACATCCGGATTATCGAGATGGCACGAGAGACAAACGTGCTCTTGCGCGATCTTCACTTGCACAGAATCGCGTCCAGGCCGCACTTTGGTAATATCGTTCGTGTGACATTGGAAGCAATTCGGTGCGCCCTGCACTCCGGCCGCAAGTGCTTTGCCGTGAGACGATTGCACAAATGGTTCCTTCACACCCGTGTGGCACGAGCCGCACGCCGTTACTAAATTGGCAGAGAAGAATTTTGACCCCGGCACCTTCGGCGAAACAACATCGTGCTTGCCGTGGCACCCTTTGCACGAAACGTCCTTCGAACCGTTTCGTCCGTTCGCCTTCGCCATCTGCGGATGAAATTTGTGAGCGAGCGGCGCAGCTTGATGACAGGTAATGCAATTGACGGGTTGAATGTTTGCTTTGTGCGGCAAGTTGGCGGGATCGAATCCGGTATGGCAGGCAACGCACGCGAGCTTTGCGTGTGGCGAATGATTGAGTACCGACTCATCGACGGCGATGGAGACTTCTTTTCCGTTGCGCTCCATCGTGAGCGATTTCTCCGCGTGGCACTGCAAACAGTCCTGTCTTGATTGTCCGAGGAGTACTGAGGATAGTCCAACAAAAAGAATCAATCTAAAGATGCTTTTCATTTTCATCTAAAATATTTGTTTTCATTGCCACGACACGATGTTCGGCCGCCCCAGGTCGCAGCTCAAACTCGATGTTGAATTTGCTTAGAAGCTATCTCAAGGAGAAGGATTTGAATAGTTCTTTGCGTCTTCGCGACTTTGCGTGAGAGTTTTTGAGAGAGCTTGTAGCTTCTTACTCCCGAACGGGGCATCTTCCAGCGCTTGGCGCGTCGGCTTGTTGCGTTGCACTTCTTCCGGCTTCACCGCCAGCACCGGTACGTGCGCGTGCTGTACGATTCGCTCGGCCGTGCTGCCGAGAAGCGCGTGGGCTATTCCCGTTCGGCCGTGCGTGGCGACTACGATGAGCCCGATGGAGTGCTCCTCCGCGAACCGGCAGATTTCCGTGAAGGGATTCCCGTAACGGACTTCGGTGTGCAATCGCAGAACGGTTCCAACTTCATTCTGCACGAAAATCTTGAGGTCTTCTTCCGCTCGCTTGGTAATCTCCTCGCCAACAAGAGGAAGGGAGAGCGCCATAACGTCCGCGGCCACCACCGGGGTTTCTTCCACCACGTGGAGCACAAACAGGTCTGAGTCGAACGTGTGCGCCAACGATTCTGCATACTCAAAGGCCACCGAAGAGAACTTGGAGAGGTCCGTCGGCACCAATATTCGTTTGAAGTTTTTCATAGCCACCCCCTTCTCGTTGTTGGGAATGTCTGACAACACCACTTTCGAGTGTTACTTTATGCAACGTGTGTGCCAGTAGAACTATTCAGCAATGGCAAATAAACGAGTGGTTTCCGATGGATTTGTGCCAGAATTGAGAGAAGCGGGAAGGATTTTTTTGCGAAATGAAGAGGGCGAAAGGGAGATGACTTTGCTAATTGTTGCTCGACACCATCATACGCCTCAATTTCCCATGACCGCTGGGTAGCAGAAACTATACTCGCGAGAGACCTTATTGCACCTCACCAAAACTGCTCATCACATCATCCTGCGTTTCGGCGCGCGCGTGAAGCTCGTTCAGCTTCTGCAGAATGCGGATTGCCGTGCGGCTTCGTTCCTCCGCAAGTTCTTCAAAGAGTTTGCGCACCTCGGGGTAATCGCATTGCCGCAAAATGCTCTCGTAAAATCGGACAAGCCCGGTTTCCTCGTGGAGCGCCTGGTTGAGCATCGTGCACTTTTCTCTGCACGTATGAACGCAAGAAACTGCGGGTGCTACCATGATCCATCTCCTTCTGAAAACAACTGTGGTGCAAACTTAAGCGACCGAGACGCTTTGCGTCACCAGTTCTTCGCCGCGACGCAACGCACGTTCGTTCGTCTGCAGCAAATGTTGTCGGTGTGGCGGAAGGACTTTCTTCAGACCTTTGAGCACGGAAATCGGTTCCACAATCGGTCGCAGCGCAAGAAAAGCTCCGAGCATTACTACGTTGGCGACTTGCTTCGCTTTCAATGCGTCAGCCTCAAGCATGGCTGAGATGCAGACCACTTCGATATCCGTGCGCGTGGGCGGCTTGATAATCGTCGAAGCTTCATAGAGCAGCAATCCGCCGGGCTTCACGGCGTGCTCAAATTTTTCCAGCGAAGGCTGGTTGAGCACGATCGCGCTATCGAAGGTCGAGACGATGGGCGAACTGATACGCGACTCGGAAACAATGACGATGCAGTTTGCCGTGCCGCCTCGCATCTCCGGGCCGTACGAGGGCATCCAGCTGATTTCTTTCCCTTCCGAGACCGCGGCATAGGCGAGAATTTGTCCCATCGACAAAGCCCCCTGCCCGCCAAACCCGGCAATGATGAGTTCGTGTTCTATTTTCATCCGTCCGATCCTTTGTGCAGCGTGTTCAGTTCACGTTTGGGTTGGGGATTTTCAAATCGCCCAACGGATACTGCGGGAACATCTGTTCCTCCATCCACTTGTTGGATTCAAGGGGTGTCATTTTCCAACCCGAGGGACAATTCGAAACAACTTCGATGAAACAGGTGCCCGTTTGATGTTTCTGTTGATACTTGATGGCGTACTCGACTGCCTTCTTGAATTTTCTCACCGTGGCCGCCGTGTGGACTGCGTGTCGTGTGACGAACACTGCACCCGGCAGCAACGCTATCATGTCCGTAATCTTCAATGGATAGCCCATCGTCGAGCATTCGCGGCCGAACGGAGAGGTGGTCGTTTTCATTCCCGCAAGGGTCGTGGGAGCCATCTGCCCGCCCGTCATGCCGTACACGCCGTTGTTGATGAAGACCATCAGAATGTTTTCGCCGCGGTTGATGGTGTGGATGGTCTCGTTTGTGCCAATGGCCGCTAAGTCGCCGTCGCCTTGATACGTAAAGACCACTTTGTTCGGCAGGATGCGTTTGATCCCCGTCGCCACCGCCGTTGCGCGGCCGTGCGCAGCTTCTTGCATGTCGATGTTCATGTAATTGTAGGCAAAGACGGAACATCCCACGGGCGCAACGCCGATGGTTTGGTCTTGCAGCTTCATCTCCTCCACCACTTCCATCAGCACACGATGCACGACGCCGTGCGCACAGCCGGGACAATAATGCATCCGTGCATCGGTGAGCGTTGCGGGTTTGCGGTAGACGAGCTCGTGTCCGTTGAATGGCTTAATCGTTTCCACAGTTACATCCTTTCTGCAAATGTCGTCACGTGTTCTTCGGCGATGGCTTCGATGCTCGCCAGAACTTCTTCGGGCGTGGGGATTATTCCGCCCATTCTGCCTTTGAACAGGACCGGGCGTTTTCCATCGACCGCCAGCTTCACATCTTCGACCATTTGACCTGCGTTCATTTCTACTGTCAGAAACGCATCGACGAGCAGTGCTTGCTCCGCGATAATTTCAGAGGGGAAGGGGAAAAGTGTTATAGGCCGAATCAATCCTACGCGAAGGCCTTTTTCCCGCGCCAGTGCGAGGGACTTTTGGGCGATGCGCGCAGAAAGACCAAAGGCGACAAGGATGATATCGGCATCTTCCACGCGAATTAATTCGCATCGAGTTTCTTGCCGTTGGATGCGCGCGTATTTTTTCTGTAAACGAATGTTCACCTCCTCCATCTTTTCCGGCTGGATGAAAAGAGAGGTGATGATGTTTCGTTCGCGGTCTGCAGTTTTTCCGGTCGTTGCCCACGGAGGCGTAACGTGTGCGAGTGAGCCCTCCTCGGGTAGCTGAACTTTTTCCATCATCTGGCCGAGCGCACCGTCGGCAAGGATCATCACGGGCGTCCGATATTTTTCCGCAAGGCGGAATCCGTCGAAGACTAAATCGGCCATCTCTTGAACTGATGCGGGCGCAAGCACAATCATGTGATAATCGCCGTGTCCGCCCCCTTTTACTGCCTGAAAATAATCACCTTGCGACGGCTGTATGGTGCCGAGCCCGGGGCCGCCGCGCTGGACGTTCACGATCACGCAGGGCAACTCGGCAGAAGCCATGTAGGAAATTCCCTCTTGCATCAGGCTGATGCCGGGGCCTGAAGAACTCGTCAACACGCGTGCGCCGGCACCCGACGCGCCGTAGATCATGTTGATGGCAGCTAGCTCGCTCTCTGCCTGGAGCACAATCGCTCCACGACCCGGTCCGTGCAGCATCAAATATTCCATCACCTCCGATTGCGGCGTGATGGGATACCCGAAGTAGGCTTGTATCCCTGCACGCAACGCGGCCTCTGCGAGCGCCTCGTTGCCTTTCATGATGCGGATGTCGTTTTCCATTCAATCCTCTTCTTTGGTCCCTCTCCTTTCAGAAAGGAGAAGGGTGGCGTTCGATTCAAGCCGCCTTGGCTTGTTTGTACGTTTCCTTTTTTTGTCTGAAGACGGTGATCACGACGTCGGGACAGACGAGTGCGCAATTCACGCAGCCTGTGCACGTGTCGCTGATCAGTTGCGCATAGCGATAGCCCTGTTTGTTTAACTCTGCAGAGAGCCCAAGGCAATCCTGTGGACACGCGGCGATGCATAACTCGCATCCTTTGCAAAGTTCAGTTTGAAACCTGACGGTTCCGTGGATCATAATCTTCTCCGTGAGTAAGATGATAATTGGGCGTCGAGGCTCAATGATTGTGCCAGGGCAAACAGGAACGATTCGTTGCTTTTGCTACTGAATCGATTTGTCAGAAACTGAGATTATCAGATTCTGCAACGAAGGCTTTTCGAAAATGAGAATCCGAAATTGATGAAGATTTCATCAGTGTGAAATGCCGTGAATATCCGTTCTCGCGTTTTGCACTTTCTGGAAGATCCTTGGCAAGTGGCTGCTCTCTTTTCTTGCTCACTTCTTTTGGACAAATCTGCGAATCAAGAGACGAAGATTTTCTGGCATCTCCCGACAGGTACAATGCTCAGCGTGTGCAACGTGCCACGCAAGCCGTTGATCAAGCGTGGGGTTTTTTGGCATCCGGTTCTTCTTATGCCACGCGGCATTTATGTGGTGTGCTTGTGATTTCATAGGAACGACGGTGCCGGGAGCTCTCTCCCGACACCGTCAGAAAGAAGGCTACCGTTTCAAATTCCTCTGTTCATACCCAAGATAGACCTGCCGCGGACGGGCGATTTTCTGCTCGGGGTCGGTCAGCATCTCTTCCCATTGCGCAAGCCAGCCGGACATGCGCGGAATGGCGAACAGCACAGGAAACGTGTCCACCGGGAATTTCATCGCCTGATAAATCAGCCCGGAATAGAAATCGACGTTGGGATAGAGTTTCCGCCTCACAAAGTACTCGTCTTCCAGCGCGATCCGTTCCAGTTCGAGGGCGATTTCGAGTTTTGGATTTTTCCCCGTCACCTCGAACACTTGGTCCGCCATGTGCTTGATGATGGTTGCGCGCGGGTCGTAGTTCTTGTAGATGCGATGGCCAAACCCCATCAACTTCCCTTTTCCTTCCTTCACTTCCTTAATGAACGAAGGAACTTTTTCCTTAGCTCCAATGACATCGAGCATGCGCAGCACCGCTTCGTTCGCTCCGCCGTGCAACGGACCGTACAACGCCGCAGCAGCACCAGCCGCCGCGCAATATGGATCAACCAGCGAGCTTCCGATGGAGCGCATCGCGTTGGCACTGCAATTCTGTTCGTGGTCGGCGTGGAGGATAAAGAGCACTTCTAGCGCACGAACGAGCGAGGGATGCGGGCGATACTTCGGCTCACCGATCCGGAACATCATCGTGAGAAAATTCTCCACGTACGACATCTCGTTATCCGGCATAACGTAGGGTAAGCCGAGGCTGTGCCGGTAGGCGAAGGCTGCAATGGTGGGTACTTTGCCGAGCAGTCGCCAGATTTGCTTCTGCCGCGTTTCGGCATCGAGCACGTTCTTCGCTTCGGGATAAAACGTGGAAAGTGCCGCCAGCGTGCTGATGAAGATGCCCATCGGGTGCGCGTCGTACCGGAATGACTGCATCAGGTTCTTCACATTCTCGTGGACAAACGTGTGCAGGCGGATGTGTTCAATCCACTCTGTTAGCGCTTGCATCTCCGGCAATTCGCCTTTGAGCAGCAGAAACGCTACCTCGAGATACGTCTTGTGCTCTGCCAATTGTTCAATTGGATAGCCCCGGTAGCGGAGAATTCCCTTGTCGCCGTCGATGAACGTGATGCGGCTTCTGCACGAAGCGGTGTTCATAAAGGCCGGGTCGTACGTCATCAGCCCAAAGTCATCGTCGTGCACCTTAATGCGTCGAAGGTCTGGCGCCTTGATTGTATCGTGTTCGATCGGGATTTCGTATTCTTTGTTCGTACGTGTGTCGGTGATTTTCAATGTGCCAAGCGCGTTCGCCTCCCGTGGCGCGCGCGCTGTGTCGTAGTTTGTTTTCTGTTCCATACTAATGCTCCTTTCGTGGGATTCTAGGTTGTGAAGCTTGCTTCGGTGAATCTTGATAGGAATCTACTAAGTAACGCTTCAGGTGTATTTGTGCGTCAGTTCCTTCAATTCGCGCGAGGCGAGTCGGTCGAACTAAATTTGTTGGTTCTCTACTTTGAATGTGAATGTCGCCACGGCAATTCTCCGCCTGCTAATCCGATGCTACGGAAGAAACCGATACGAGTACCCCAATTGCAGCAGCAATTGTGGCGTTGTGAACGACCCGCTCCCGGCAGATACTCCTGCCTCAAGAAAAAAATTCCCGTAGTTCAAGTTGTAAGCAACTCCCGTGTAGTTCCACACCTTTCCCGTAATCTTTGAACCACCAAAAACAACCGCAACGGAATGAGACCGGTCGGAGTTGTCGGATATCTTATACGCTACGGCTGCTTGAATGCCCCTGAGAGAATCGAAAGCCATTCCACAAACCCGAACGCCGTACTGCCCAAACCACCGTGCGACCGCAAGGTTCACCCCGCTCGGGGTTCCAACCGTGATGCCGAGCTCGGAATACGTCTCGCGTTTCAAATCCAAGGGCACAGTCAGGTCCGGCTCGCGCACGATCCTTTCTATTCGTTCAAACGGGAAGACAAGTTCGCTTCCATCCTTCATCCGGATCTTCACGCTTTTGTTCGGAACGAGTTCAACAACCTTCCCGACGATCTTGGATCCGTCGGTGAGATACACGACATCGATTTCTTCTTGAGCCAGAGCGGTACCAAGAGTGAGTATGAAGGAAGAAGCGATGACGAAGAGAGCAAGACTCTTCATAACGGTATTCGCAACGAAGTATGCTTCACGCGCAGAGTAGGCTCGGGAGGAAAGAAAAGGAAGATCGGGAAACTCTACTTGCGCCCTACACGTGGTTCTATGTCAACCGATGTGCCAGACGAATTAAGGATCGACCCATCCGATTTGGAACAATTCCCGTTGCCGAAATTGCGATTGTCAGAAGTTGCAATAACAGTTTTTCGGAAATGGAAAGGCAGGCGGTGAGAAATTCTACAGCAGGTGGATCTAGGTCGAGACAAATGCTGTCTTCGCGGAAAGATACTTCGTCTTGCAATCGACACACATTCTCGCCCTCTTCAAATCAATCTCCTCCACATAAGTCGATGACCGCATCACGCATTCGAAGTTGCGGCAATGGTAGAGGCCAAGGGTGTGCCCAAGTTCGTGTATGATTTCTTTCTCGACTCGACTCTCAAACTCGGCTTCGTTAGCCGGCAATCCGTAGAACTCGTGCTTGAGCCTCGCCGTGGAGATAACGGCACACGGGCCGTTCAACTGCGCTTCGCCGAAGACAAACGTCAGTACGGGAATGAACAGGTCCACATCGACGAGAGCCAGAATCTTTCGCTGCCCGTCGACGTTTCCGTTCCGTTGGAGGTCTTCAAGAATTGTCGTGGAGTGGTATTGTGCACGCGTCGCGTCGAACGCGCGTTGAATTGGTGGGGAGACTCGTATCCACTCGACCGATGCGTCGAGTTCGCGCGCAACGGTGAGCACGATCCGGGCGCGTCGCTCCTCATCAAGGAGCGCGCTGTGAAGTTCAACGTGCAGACTCACTTCGGCCGTTTCAGTCCATACTTCTCGATCTTATTATAGAGCGTCACCCGGTCGATATCCAGAATGATAGCGGAACGGGAGATATTCCACCGATGTTCTTCCAGGATTTTCCGTATATGCGTCTTTTCCACGGCCGCAATAGTCCCATCCGCAGGGGCGTCTTGAGTTTCCGCCACCTGCATCGGCAAGTCGTGAGCTTGAATCGCAGGCGGTATGCCGACGACCATTGCCCGTTCGATTGCATTTTCCAACTCCCGTACGTTCCCGGGCCAGCAATGCCCCACGATTGCAGCGAGCGCTTCCGGCGAAAATGCCCTAATGGGTTTGTTCATTGTTTCCGAGTACTTCTTCAAGAAATATTTTGCCAGCAGTTCAATGTCGCTTCGCCGTTCGCGCAAGGGCGGGATAAAAATGGAGAAGACATTCAGTCGGTAATAGAGATCCTCGCGAAACGTCTTGTCGGCGACAGCTTTCTCCAAATCCCGGTTAGTGGCGCAGACCACGCGAAAATCGGTACGGATCAACTCATTCCCCCCGACGCGGGAGAATTGCTTCGTTTCGATCACGCGCAATAAATCCATCTGCGTCTTCGTGGAGATGTTGCCCACTTCATCGAGAAAGAGCGTGCCGCCGTCGGCAATTTCCAGCTTTCCCTTTCGACGGTATTGCGCGCCCGTGAACGCGCCTCGTTCGTGTCCGAACAGTTCACTCTCGAGCAGTCCTTCCGCGAGGCCGCCGCAGTTCACGGTGACGATGGGAAAGAATTTCCGTCCGCTGCCGCTGTGGATGGCGCGAGCGATTAGTTCTTTTCCGGTTCCAGATTCGCCGCGAATCATCACAGTCGTATCGGCCCTCGCCACCGTTTCGACCATTTCGAAAATCTTTTGCATTTGCGGCGACTGACCGACAATCTCATCCGCCTTGCTGATCTCCGTCATCCGATCCTTCAGCTTTTGGTTCTCGGCCGAAAGGGTGCGCTGCTTGAGCGCGTTTCGGACAACGTGGGAAAGATAATCCGGGTCGACCGGCTTCGTCACATAGTCGAACGCCCCCCGCTTCAGCGCCTGGACTGCCGTGTCGATGGTCGCGTGGGCGGTAATGAAGATAATCGTCGCGCCGGGAACTAACTCGTTGATGCGCAGTTGCAGTTCCATTCCATCGACGCCGGGCATCTTGATGTCGAGCAGAATAACATCCCACCCACGGCGTTGGAGCTGTTTCAACGCAGCAGCAGCGTTCTCGGCCGTGCCGACTTCATACCCATCTTCCTGAAACCACTTTGCCAGGGAATCGCGGACAATCTTTTCATCGTCTACGATTAAGATTGAATGATTCGAATTCATGACCATTTCTCCACTTACGATTGTTCGATAGGGGACATCTCGCGTTCAGAAATCTCTGTCGGAAGCGTCAGCGTGAAGGTCGTCCCCTTGCCTTCCGCAGTTGTTACCTCGATTGTGCCGCCGTGCCGTTCGGCAATGCCGTACACGACCGAAAGACCGAGACCGGTCCCCTGCCCCTGCGATTTCGTTGAGTAGAAGGGTTCAAAAATATGCGGCAGATCGACGGCGGAAATGCCCACGCCGGAATCTTGCACGCGCACCGTTGCTTGCTTCGCAGACTCAAACAGTTCCACTTTGACCTTTAGCTCACCGCCGTTCGGCATCGCTTCCACTCCGTTGACAAAGAGCGCCACCAACGCCTGCTCAATCTGATTGGCATCGCAGAACAGTTCCACCGATTGTTGTGGCAGATCGATCGCGAATTGCACGCGCGCCATTTCGAAATGATGTTTCATCAACGAGACGGATTTTTCCACGACACTATTCAGCGAGGCTGGTGCAAAATCCCCCCGTTCCTTTTTCGAGAAGAGAAGCAGGTTTTTGACAATCTCACCGCACCGTGTCGCTTCGCGTCCGATGATCTCCATCTCTTCAAGCGTTTCCGCAATCGCCGGCGGAGGCTCGGGCTGTTTGCGCAGACGTTTGCCAATCACTTTTGCGTAGGTGACGATTCCCTCGAGTGGATTGTTCAGCTCGTGCGCTACCGTTGCAGCGAGTGTTCCCAGCGACGCCATTTTTTCCACGTGGAAGATTCGCTTGTGGATGCGCGTGAGTTCTTCGCTCTTCTCGTCCACACGAAGCTGTAAGGTTTCCGCCCATAGCTTGTTTTCGTCTTCTTCGCGCTGCAACGATTGGGTCATCGTGTTAAACGATTCACCCAATTGGCCGATCTCATCGCGTTGTTTGAGTTGGATGCGATGATCCAGATTCCCCGACGCAATCTGGCGTGTTCCCTCCATCAGTTTGCCGACGGGTTTCACGATCATCACATTCAGAAACGCGATCGCTATCGTAATCACCAGTAACACGCTGCCGGCTGCTATTGCAATCAAGCTCGCGCGCGCACGTTTCAGGCTCTCGTCGACGGAGGACAAAGACATGCGCACATCCAGCACGCCGAGGACGGTTTTCTTTTGCACCGACGGATGACAACCATTCACTCCGCACTCGGATTCATTGCGCACCGGGTTGATTACGCCGAGGACGCGGTTGCGCTGCTCGTCGGTATACACACGCGCTCGTTCGCCAGTGGGAATGAATTCTAGCGGCTGCGCGCCGCTGTGGCAGGCAACGCACGCCTCCGCCAACACATCTACCTTCTTGCCAATCTCTGAAGAATCCGTGGAGAAGGTAATTGTTCCTCGTTTGTTATAGATGCGGATTCCCTCGATGCCGGGCTGCTCGCCGAGCGTGCGGATGATGTGGTAGACATCCTGTTTGCGATTGAGCAGCATGCTGTAATGCGTCGATGACTTGACGACCTCGCCGATGCGTGCCGCCGTTGCCGTGACCTGCTGCATCATCCGCTCCTGGAAGAGCGACACCGAAAAATACGCGTACGCCCCAAAGAGGGCGAGCAGCAATGCGCACGAGCCCGCAATAAGGCGAAACTTGAGGCTGGCGTAGAATTTCATTGGAACAATTCCGGAGAGAAAACAGACAGATTGTATGCCAGGTACTACAACATCAGTTTTGAGAAAACAGGAGAGCGTATTCAACAATCATTTCGGATTCGGCGCGAAGCCTAACGGGCAAATTGCAGATTGGAGAACTTACGGCTTCGTTTTCGCTTCTTTGCAAAAGTGAAGTCGCACCAATTGGTAGTACTGATCGGGTTCGACGGCGGAAAAAATCTGGCTCGACAACTCGCCCCCATCGGCCAGCGTGGCGCCCACGGCGCGGCCCGCAGGGCCGATAAGCTCTTGCAGTGCGGCACGGAATTCAATCTCATCCTGCTCGTACCTTCGATGAGCTTCTGCGGCTTCCATCAGCGGTTCGTCGGGTTGCGTAACTGAACGTGTGTGGTATTCAAACAACCAGCCCTCCTCGAGCGGCGAATGCGAAAGCTGGTGAACTGCGTTTTGCAGGCGATCGTTTACACTCGCCACCCTTCCCGCGCACGGAGTGAAGACGGGGATGCGCTCTCGTTCGGCGACAATCTTTACGCCGACGCGGTTGGGCTTCAGACGCTCGCCTTGCTGCGGAAGCTCTACGTGTGTGAGACCGAGCAGACGAGAAGCAAAGAGCGGCTCGATTCCCACCACCACTCGATTCCCCGTATTCTTGATCCAGCAATGTCGACGGCTGTAGAGCCGCGTGTACGGTGGCAGCGTTCTGATGGACTGACCCACGGTCGATTGATGACGCATCGCTGCGTCGAGCGGACAGTTTTCGCACTGAAATTCCCGATCGCAAAGTTGGTAGGTCAAGATCCCCGCTTGCATCCACACGCACCGTTGGGAATCCGGCGCCACCAAAACATTATGCGGCTGTCGCGTATTCACGGTCGCCTTCTTTCTACTTGCGCTCCGATACGATCTGTAACTCTTCCGACCATTCCTCCGGGATGAAGAACTGATGCGGGCTCCGGTGATCTCCGTCGTGCTTGAACAAGGGAAGATAGCGTGCCGCCAACGCAAAGACGACAAAACCGAGCGCAACGATTGCCAGCGTGACCGAGACTTCCATCCACGACGGCGTATAGATGATGCCCGCCCATCGTTCCATTCCCGTGATGGTGATATTCATCCTGTTCAGCACAAACCCCACGATGACGAACAAGGCTCCGGCGAACAACCCCGTCGGGTTTTCGCGAACACGACGCCGCGCAAAGAGCAGTATCGGTGTAACAATCCCGACGGCGATTTCGAACCAATAAAAGTATGTCTCCGGCCGAGGTTCGAACAGCAAGCCAAGAGCGTTCCTTTCTTTCAGGTCGATAATTTTGAGCAAGCCATAAACTCCCAGTAGTACTACCGCAACTTTCGCGAGTTCGGAAAGGAGATGCACCTCCAACCCCCGCTTGAACGCACGCGAACTCAACGTGGACTCGAAGATGACCATCGCGCACCCAACGGCGATTGCCGAGATGTAAAAGAAGATGGGCAGGTAGGGCGAGTACCAAAGCGCGTCGAGCTTTTCCGGCACGATAAGGTAAAGTGAACCGAGGGAGGATTGGTGCAACGTTGAAAGCAACACACCCACAATGATTAACGGGATGCTGATTTTTTTTAACGCCTTGATGAGTCGCGTGAGACGAAATTTTTCGAGCACGACTGGGGCAAACTCCAGCGAGAGTACAAACGTGTAAAGGATGACGCACCACGCCACTTCAAACATCACCGACCGTGGGTTCCACATGATGAACGCGTGCCATATCTGCAGAGGACGGCCAAGGTCGAACATCAGGGCCGTGATGACGAGAATGTAGCCGAGAAATGCCGTGAGAATCGTGGGACGAATGATCGGCTCAAACCGTTTGATATTGAAGATGTGAACAATCGCGGCGACCGTGAACCCTCCCGCTGCAAGTCCGACGCCGCATAATACGTCGAACCCGATCCACAGTCCCCACGGAAATTGGTCGCTCAGATTCGTTGCCGTGCCCAACCCAAACCAAAACCGAACGATGGTCGATACGGCACCCGCCGTCAGCAGTACGGCAGCGACTGCGGTCCAGAACGTGATGCGCGGGAGTTTTGCCAAAAGTCGAGCGCTAGTTGTTTTGCTCATTGTCGCTTCCATTGCTTTTTCCTTCGAGTTTGCGTAAACCTTGCTCGTACAGCCGCACTTCTTCGCGGCGATTGGTAATCCAGTAGATGCCGAACAGCATCGCCCCGCCGACCGTTACAATGTTTGGAATTTTCGAAAGCACGTTCCAAGTCAATGCGGGCAGTGGTGTCGCTTGCAGTTCGGTCTTGAATCCAAGCTGCTCGAACGGCACTGCCGAGAGATAGAGAATGGATGTGCCGCCGACTTCTTTTTCGCCGTAGAGCCGGGGAATGTATTTCTCGGGTTCGGCAAGCATTCGTTCGTACGCTTCCTTGATGAGCGAATCGCGTTCGCCAAATTTCGTGGCCCCCGTGGGGCAAGCCTCCGAGCAGGCCGTCGGCAATCCTTGCGCCAACCGCTCAGCGCAGAACTTGCACTTCTGCACGCGCGGAAAGGTGCTGCCCCATTCGTATCGCGGCACTTGAAACGGACAGGCTTGCATGCAGTACCGGCAGCCAATGCACTTGGCCTCGTCGTAGAGCACAGGACCCTGTTCCGTTTTCGTAAATGCACCGACGGGGCAAACAGAGACGCACGTTGGAACGTCACAATGCCGGCACATTCTTCGAACGTAGACTCCGTTGTATTCCTCCAGTGCGGTGTAGGCGGTTGCGGAGAGCGATTTCTCTTCCCCCCCCGCAAGTCCGTTCTGTTTCTTGCACGCTTCCTGGCACGCATTGCACCCCACGCAGAGTGTCAAATCGATCAACATCGCTTTCTTGGTGAGCACGGTCGTTCTCCTTCGTTTCCGTTATTGATCCACTGAAAGAAACTCCGACTCGAACCGCTTCCATCCTTTTTCATCGACACCGTTCAGCGCACCCTCAACCGAAATGCCGCCGTCTTGCAAAAAGATCGGTGCCGTTTGTGCGCTGGGGTTTACGCCGGAAAGAAAATCGCGAAAGCGCCCAAGCTCTTCACGGATCCACGTTTGTGGTTCGTCGCCGAAAAGGAACGTGCGAAGTTCGCGTACCGATTCCGGTTTGATGCTAAACGCCCAGCCGCTGTAAAAGAGTGCGTCGTGCATTCCTTCCGGATGGTCGCGCAGTTCGTCGTTGACACGAAGGATGTTGCCGCAGATTGGCGACCGAATGGTAAGCGTGTGCGCGCCGTCGGTCAGTTGCAGCAACGGCTCGCCCCGCTTTACGGAGTCGCCCGACGCTTTCAGAAATTCAATCGCGGGGTTCTTCATCAGCCGGTCAATGAAGTCGTCGACACCGAGCCGCACGACTCCGGTCGGAAACAAATTTAGCCAGGTGTGCGATTTTGCGAAAAAGATTCCTTTCGGATACCGAAGCGCAATCGGTTGGATACCTGCCGGCGCGAGCGCAGGGCTCAACATAGAGTCGCGTGCGTATCTTCGCCGGTTCAGCCAGTCAAGGGCAAGGAAGAACAGGATTACTGCAACAACTAGGAGGACTGTCATAGAGGCCACCTTCTTTCTGGATCGAGCACCCTCAGTTGTTTGTGCTGAGGGTTTGATTCACCAGAGAGTAATGACATTCCCGTGCCACGTTTCGCAACAGAGGCCAAGATGGATTTTCCGACGAGATTGCGAACGATCTTAGCGGTTTCGCGAAGATGAACTTACGAGAGAAGAATTTTGATTGAGGAGAAGATCAACAGCTGAAGTGAGATGAGAAGGAGAAACTCAACAATTCTGCGGTGAGGATTGAATAGAATTGTGTTGAGAAATCTGACGGGACGATGCAGAGAGATTCATCAAGACGACGCGCAGTGCAAGGACGTATTGCCCTACGTCCCCTATACTGTTACGCCTGCGTTCTTTTGGGATTCTCCTCGTCGAGTGACCATTGCAACGGGTTATTGAGGATGTACTCGGTGATGTTGTTCAAATCTTCATCATCACGGACGATGTGTTCGTAATAATTGCGCTGCCAAATATCGTGGGCATCGGTATTCTGGCGGGACCATTTGGTGACGCCGATCTTGAAACCACGAATGATTGAACCCACGGTTTTTGATGGCGATCGGAATGGCGTTTTGCCTTTTTCACGTAGGGGCGAAAAATCTTTCGCCCCTACGGATTTACCGATTCCAATAATCCCGTGCAAATGATTCGGCATTACGACAAATTCGCCCAACTCCACGGCTGGATAATGTTCGGGAATTTCTCTCCAACATTCGGAGGCAATTTGGCCAATACGTGTTAATCGCATCTCTTCACCAACCACCTCGCCGAATAAACACTCCCGATCCTTGGTAACAATCGTGATGAAATACGAACCTTCTTGCGAATAATCAAACCCGGGCAACCGGATTGATCGCCGCCCTCTACGATCATTGGTTGCTATGCCTTGGACAATGCGTTGCATGGGATCTGAATGCATGCGATTCGAAAAACGGCGGGGCGGCTTCATCAACACAACCCTGCGCGTCACGGATGAAGAAGTAACTTATTTCATTGGTCAGTCAACGCCTGTGGTTTTGAAAGGGGGAATCTTTTTCCAACCAAACGACCTGCCGGCTAATTGCTGCGGCGGGTGTCCGATGCCTCCGAATGAATTCGTCGTCCTCAGCGAAACACTCAAGCGAACTGTTCGTCGCCCATCGCCGGCTCCTTCACGCCGAATTCTTTGTTCTGCCTCTGTGCTTCAAAAACCGCCATCGCCGTCATGTTCACGATGTCGTTCACTTCGCAGCCGGGGGCGAGCAGGTAAACCGGTTTTCGAATGCCCATCAAGATTGGACCGATGGCGACCGCGCCTCCAAGCCTCCAGAGAAGTTTATAGGCGATGTTCGCGCTGGTCAAATCCGGACATATTAGTACGTTTGCCGGCTGCTTGAGCGAGCTGAACGGATAGAACTCAGAAAGAATCTCCGTCGAGATTGCAGTATCGGCCATCATTTCACCATCTACCACGAGGCCCGGCGCTTTTTGTTTGACGATGCGTGTCGCGCGCTCGACCTTTTCTGCGAGAGGATGGTGCGTGCTGCCGAAGTTACTGAACGATAACATCGCCACGTGCGGCTCGATGTCGAACTGCCGCACCTTCTCCGCCGTGAGCAATGCAATCTCCGCCAAGTCTTCTGCGCTCGGGTCGATGTTGACAGTCGGGTCGGCAATGAAGATCGTTTGATTCTTGAAGACGAGCATGTATAAACCCGCCACTTTATGAACGCCTTCTCTACATCCGATGATCTGCAGCGCAGGGCGAACGGTGTCCGGATAATGCTGCGTCAATCCCGAAATCAATCCATCGGCGTCATCCATTTCCACCATCATCATCCCAAAAACATTATGCGTCTTCATCTGATTCTCGGCATCGGCGCGCGTGAGCCCTTTTCGTTGACGCATCAGCGAGTAGGTGGTAACGTACTCATCAAACCGCGGAGCTTTGCCGGGATTGATGAACTCTGCCCCAATCAGGTCGAGGCCGAGTTGTCGAGCGCGTTGACCGATGCTGGTGCGGCTCCCAAGCAAAATCGGAGCGGCGATTTCCTCGTCCAGCAATACTTGCGCGGCGCGGAGAATCCGGTCTTCTTCGCCTTCGGGGAAGACGATCCGCTTCGGCGATGTGCGGGCTTTGTGGATGAAGAACCGCATCACTTCGCGCGATTTGCCGAGCCGTGCTTCGAGCGAATCGCGGTACGCCTCAAAATCACTAATCGGCTGACGGGCCACACCCGAAGCGATGGCCGCCTTTGCAACCGCCGGAGCCTCCCACAAGAGCACACGCGGGTCGAACGGTTTGGGAATTATGTAGTCCTTGCCGAACTCAATGCGGCTCCCTCCGTACGCCTTCAAAACGGAATCGGGCACGTCTTCCTTTGCGAGTGCAGCAAGCGCCTGCACGGCGGCAATTTTCATTTCATCGTTGATGGCACTCGCACGCACATCTAACGCACCTCGAAAGATGAAGGGAAAGCCGAGAACGTTGTTGACTTGATTGGGATAATCCGACCGCCCTGTTGCCATGATAATGTCGCTGCGTGCGGCGGTGGCTTCTTCGTACGTAATTTCCGGATCGGGGTTGGCCATCGCAAACACGATGGGATAATCTGCCATCGAGCGGATCATATCGCGCGTCAACAGATCTTTTGCCGAAACTCCGGCAAACACATCGGCATCTTTCATCGCTTCGGAGAGTGTCCGCTTTTCGGTTTCAGCGGCAAAATATTCTTTGTAGGGGTTCATTCCGGCGGTGCGGCCTTTGAACACGACTCCCTTGGTATCCACGAGCAGAATATTCTCTCGGCGGACGCCGAGGCGCTCATATAACTTCGCACACGCAATGCCCGCTGCGCCCGCGCCGCTGAAGACTACGCGCACCTCGGAGATTTTTTTCTTTGCGACTTCCAATGCATTCAGAAGCGCGGCGCCGCTGATGATTGCCGTGCCGTGCTGGTCGTCGTGGAAGACGGGAATGTTCATCGTCTTCTTCAACTGCTCTTCGATGTAAAAACATTCTGGTGCCTTGATGTCCTCGAGGTTGATGCCGCCGAAGGTTGGTTCCAACAACTGCACGGCTCGAATAATTTCATCGGCATTGTGCGAGTTCAACTCGATATCGAACACGTCGATATCGGCGAAGCGTTTGAAGAGGACTCCTTTTCCTTCCATCACCGGCTTGCTGGCCAACGCGCCAATGTCGCCGAGCCCGAGCACGGCTGTTCCATTCGAAATGACCGCGACGAGATTACCCTTTGCTGTGTAGCGGTAGGCTTCGTCGGGGTTGGCGTGGATTTCGAGACACGGCTCGGCAACGCCGGGAGTGTACGCAAGCGAAAGATCGCGCTGGGTCTGGCACGGCTTCGTGGCAACGACTTCAATTTTCCCCCGTCGCCCCTGGGAATGATAATCGAGTGCTTCGTGTTTTCTAATCACGGGTAGTTCCTTTGTTCTATTGGTGAAGCCAGTCAGTCTGCGATTTTCATCGTTTTGTATTACGATGACACATCACGAATCCGAAACTTAAACGAAATGGTTACCCACACCTGCACGGGTCCTGTGTTCATCATCGCCGGTGTGAACAAATATTGCATCGCGGCTCTCTTCGCCGAATCTGTAAACACGTTTTCTGGAGTTTCCTTCAGAACGACAACTTTCTTCGGCTTGCCATCTTTCCCGACCAGGACTTTCACAAACACCGCCCCCTCAATGCCGGCGCGCAACGCAATATCGGGGTACTCAGGCTTCACTTTCAGCGCAACCTGCGGTTCCTTTTCGAATGGAACGAAATCGTTCACGCCCGGTTCTTCATCGATGGAGATGTCTTGATTGATCGCAACGTTGCCCTCGCCCGTGTTCAGGTCTTCTTGTGTTGGCGAGGTTTGCTTCGATAGCTCCGTCTGAGTCGCAAACGTTTGGTCAGGACTTACTTGGGCGTCGGGAACAGGAACGGGAATGCCGATACTCGGCTTGATGTTCGTTGCAGAAACGCCGACTTGGGGCAACGCTTCGGTGTTTGCAATCGAAGGGGGCGGACCGAGGTCGGTGTACTTGAGAACGCGGAGGCGCACGGTTGGCGCTTCCTCCATCTGCGTGAGCCAGTACGTTATCCCGTGGTACCCGCCCATCACCGAAAACGAAAGTGCCGACGAAATCAATAAAGAGAGGCTGGTGTATTTATACCGAAGTGATTTAAGTTCCTGGTGGCCTTGGAGCAAGAAGGAGGTCACCAACGGGCTGAGTGTCGTTTCCATGGCACTCCCTCCTTTCTTCGTGTGGTAAGTTGCTTACTTCTATAGACGGCTGATCAGATTACATGTTCACCCGATATCTGTTGAGCGCTTTCATATAATTTGCCCGCTCGAAGGCAGAAGGGTCGGGGACCGATTCCTGACTCATGCTTCCCTTCATTTGTTCGATCGAAACATACTCGTGTTCCAGCATCCATTTGTCTAGCCCGCGGAGTACAGTGGCAATGTGCTTGGGTCCGTTCTTCAGCAAGGCCGAAGCCATCATCGTTGCATCGGCGCCGGCCATCACGAGTTTCAGAACGTCTTCGGCTGAATGCACTCCAGTCGTGGCTGCAAGACTAGCTTTCACTTTGCCGCGCAAAATGGCAATCCAACGCAGCGGCAGTCGAATGCCACCCGGTTCACTGAGTTGCACATTCGGCGTCACCTCGAGCGATTCCAAATCAATGTCGGGTTGATAAAATCGATTGAACAAGACAAGTCCGGATACGCCCGCGTAATCCAATCGTTGCACCAAATGAGCGAATGAACTAAAGTATGGTCCAAGTTTCATCGCCACGGGAATCTTTACCTCCCGTTTTACCGCAAGCAGCAGATTGACGTACCGGTCTTCAACTTCCTGGCTGCTTTGGTTCGGGTCGGTGGGAATATAGTACACGTTCAACTCCACCGCATCGGCGCCCGCCTCTTGCATCCGCTTCGCGTACTCCACCCATCCTCCGTCGCTGACGCCGTTCAAGCTTCCGATGACCGGGATCGAGAGTGATTGCTTCGCCTGACGCAACAGTTCGACGTACTCTTCGGGGCCAAGGTTGAATTCTGCCGGCGAGGGGAAGTAACTCATCGCCTCGGCGTGGCTCACCGCGCCCGTTCCCAGATAATGCTCGATCACATCTTGCTCGTGTTCAATCTGTTCTTCGAAGAGCGAATACATCACAATCGCCGATGCACCAGAGTCTTCAAGGCGCTTCATCCCGTCAAGCGAGCGAGAAAGAGGGCTCGCCGAGGCGACGAGCGGGTTTTTCAACTTGAGTCCGAGATAATGTGTTGAGAGGTCCATAAGAGTTGACTCACTTGTTCATTGATTCATCTGTTCATTGCTCATCGCGCGGCTTCCGGCGTCCCGATTGCCTGCCGAAGGCACGGCGCTGTTTGCGAGATTCATTGATCGTTGCTTATTGCTTCGTGCCATTCCCGCCATGTTCGGAAGCCAGTTGTTCGTATACTTTCCACCGCTCGTGCACGTCCCCCTGTGCAAGCTTCAGAAGTTCCTTTGCCCGTTCGGGCTGTGTCTTCTCCAGCATGTTGAACCGCACTTCTTGCGAAGTAAACGCGCTGACCGGCAACTTTGCGGGCTTGGAATCCAGCTTGAATGGATTCTTTCCCTCCTTCTCCAATAACGGATTGTATCGGTACAACGGCCAGTACGCCGTATCGACCGCCAGTTTTTGATTTTGCATACCACGCCCCATGTCGATGCCGTGCGCAATACAGTGCGAATATGCGATGATAATCGAAGGACCATCGTACGCCTCTGCTTCGAGAAAAGCTCGGACGGTGTGTGCGTCGTTCGCCCCCATCGCCACCTTGGCCACGTAGACGTTGCCGTACGACATGGCAATCAACCCCAAATCTTTTTTCGCGGTAGACTTACCGGCGGACGCGAATTTCGCGATGGCCGAGCGGAAGGTCGACTTAGACATTTGTCCGCCCGTGTTGGAGTACACTTCGGTATCGAGCACCAGCACGTTCACATTCTTCCCGCTCGCCAACACGTGGTCCAGCCCGCCGTAGCCAATATCGTACGCCCAGCCGTCCCCGCCGACAATCCAAACGCTACGCTTCACCAGATTATCCGCAAGCGTTTGCAGATTCTTTGCTTCGGGTGCATTGATTGATGCAAGCCGCTTTTTCAACTCTGCGACTCGCTGCCTCTGTTCGTAGATACCCGCTTCATCCGATTGATCGGCGGAGATCAGCGCGCTCACGAATTCTGCATCAAGTTCGGGCGCGAGCTTCAGAAGAAGTTCTTGCGCCATCTCTGTGTGCTTATCGATGGTGATGCGCATGCCAAGGCCGAACTCCGCGTTGTCTTCGAACAACGAGTTTGCCCACGCAGGACCTCTCCCATCTTTGTTTTTCGTCCACGGCGTGGTGGGTAAATTGCCGCCGTAAATCGAAGAGCAACCGGTTGCGTTCGCAACCATCGCCCGGTCGCCGAACAACTGCGTCATCAATTTCACGTACGGCGTTTCGCCGCACCCGAGGCATGCGCCCGAGTATTCGAAAAGTGGTTCGAAGAATTGCGGACCCTTGACCGTATCCACGTTCACCGTCCGTCGGTCGATTTCCGGCAAGCTTAGGAAGAATTTGTAATTCTCCCGTTCCAACTCGCGCAACGGCGGCTGCGGTTTCATGTTGATCGACTTCACTTTCACCTCGGACTTACTCTTCGCTGGGCAAACCTCCACGCAGAGCGTGCATCCGGTGCAATCTTCCGGCGCCACTTGCACCGTGTATTTCATCCCTTTGTATTCGGCCCCCTTGTAGTCCATCGACTTAAACGTGGAGGGTGCGTGTGCTAGTTCTTTCGCGTCGTACACTTTCACACGGATTGCCGCGTGCGGACAGACGAGCGCGCATTTATTGCATTGAATACAAATTGGGCTCTCCCAGACCGGAATTTCCAATGCGATGTTCCTCTTCTCGTACTGTGCGGTTGCGACAGGGAATGTTCCGTCATTCGGCATCGCACTTACCGGGAGCGCGTCTCCGTTGCCCGCGATGATCTGCGCCGTTACCCGTTTGACGAATTCAGTGGCGTCGTCCGTTACCGGCGGCAGCATTTCAATCATACTAGAAGCTGTTGCGGGAATTTTCACTTCGAACAAATTGGCGAGCGTTTGGTCGACGGCTTCAAAATTCTTTTTCACGACGTGCTCGCCTTTTCTGCCGTACGTTTTTTCGATGGATTTTTTGATCTGCGCGATCGCCTCCTCTCGCGGCAGCACGCCGGAGATGGCAAAGAAGCATGTCTGCATAATCGTGTTGATGCGTCCGCCCATGCCTGTTTGTGTACCAACCTTGTAGGCATCGATGACGTAGAATCGGATCTTCTTCTCGATGATTCGCTTCTGAATTTGCCGGGGCAACTGACTCCAAACCTCTTCAGGACCGTACATGCTGTTGAGCAGGAAGACGCTCCCCTCCGCTGCGTTTTTGAGAACGTCGAGCCGCTCGAGGAAATTCCACTGATGGCACGCAACGAAATTCGCCTGATTGATCAGATAGGTAGAATGAATCGGTCGCGGACCAAACCTAAGGTGCGACGTAGTTGTGGACCCTGATTTCTTGGAATCGTACACAAAATAGCCTTGGGCGTAAAAATCTGTTTCATCGCCGATGATCTTTATGGAGTTCTTGTTCGCACCCACTGTCCCATCCGCGCCAAGGCCATAGAAGAGCGCGCGCACTACGTCATCGGGTTCGATGTCGAACGACGCATCGACCTCTAAGCTGGTGTGAGTAACATCGTCTTCGATGCCGACGGTAAAATGATTCTTGGGTTTGGACTTCTTGAGTTCGTCGAAGACGGCTTTGACCATTGCGGGCGTAAATTCTTTCGACGACAATCCGTATCGTCCCCCAATGATGCGGGGAAAGGTTTTGAACTTGCCGCCTCCCTCGCCGATTGATTCACTGAAGGCACCAAGCACATCTACATAGAGTGGCTCGCCAATCGCTCCCGGTTCTTTCGTCCGGTCGAGCACCGCAACGCTTTTGACCGAGGCGGGGAGTGCTGCGATAAATCTAGCGACATCGAATGGACGGTAGAGTCGAACTTTCAGCACACCGACTTTTTCCCCCCTCGCGTTGAGGTATTCGATAGCCTCTTGCGCAGTTTCGCTTCCGGATCCCATCATGACAATCACTCGTTCAGCAGCAGGATCGCCGAAATATTCGAACAGCTGATACTTCCGTCCGGCCAGCTTCGAAAATTTTTCCATCGCCTGTTCGACGAGAGCCGGTACCGCCGCGTAGTAGGAATTGCACGCCTCGCGGGCCTGGAAGAAGACGTCGGGATTTTGCGCCGAGCCACGCAGCACGGGGTGGTCAGGCGAAAGCGCGCGCGAGCGATGCTGGAACACGAGTTCGTTGGTGATCATCGCACGCAACTGCTCGTCGCTCAATTGTTCAATCTTCATCACTTCGTGCGATGTCCGGAAGCCATCGAAGAAATGGAGGAACGGAATCCGGGCTTCTAACGTTGCCGCGTGTGCAATCAAAGCAAAGTCCATTACCTCCTGCACGTTTGTCGAAGAGAGCATCGCCCATCCCGTCGAGCGGACTGACATGACATCGCTGTGGTCACCGAAGATCGAAAGGGCGTGTGTGGCCACGCTGCGCGCTGCGATGTGGAAAACGGTCGGCGTGAGTTCCCCGGCGATCTTGAACATGTTGGGAATCATCAAGAGCAGCCCTTGCGATGCCGTGAACGTGCACGAGAGAGCTCCGGATTGCAATGCCCCGTGCACTGCGCCGGCGGCACCCCCTTCGCTTTGCATCTCGATAACGGTCGGCACCGTTCCCCAGAGATTCTTTCTTCCGGCCGCACTCCACTCATCCGCCCATTCGCCCATGTTCGAAGAGGGAGTGATCGGATAGATAGCGATGATTTCGTTCAGCTTATGGGCAATGTAAGCAGCGGCTTCGTTGCCGTCAATGGTAACGTAAGTCGGTTTCGTTCCGTTGATTGGATTGATTGATTCGTGAGACATTGTGTTTCCTCGATTTCTGTAGTGAATTAGAACATTTCAACGCCTTTGAAGAGAGCAAGCTTCGTTCCAGACCCGTTTCTCCGAATATCTTGGGGATTGAGTCAAATCGATGCATTGAAAATTCTCAAGAATTAGAATTCGAAGATCTCGTTGGCACGCTTGCGAAGGGAGAGTGATGCCAACTGCCTGCCCGCTGCGATGAGTTGCACCTCCATTGCGTCCAGGTGCGCAACTAGTTGCAACAAATTCACGTCTCTTATGATGAATCCATAAAAAAAATTAAGGAGGGAAACATGAAACGTATCACATTGACTGTCGCAATGACTCTTGTGTTTGGAGTTGTCGCAGCGCGCGCAGAACACCCTATCAATACGCCGCTGGCGGAGACGAGAACGTTCTCTACGGAACAACTAGAGCTCATCGAGGATAACTTGATTGTGGCTCTGGAAAGCAACATCCCCGGACTCCGGGCAACGGCGGCACTCACTCTGCGGCAGGTGAAGGAAATTTCGCCTGAATACTCGTTCAGCCGATCCGTCATTCCGTTGATGCGAATTGTAGGAACCGAGGACTTCGACGCAACATCTCGAGTTGCGGCAGGACTTGCGTTACACGATTTGCGCTCAGAACGAGGGGACTACCGTATTAAATGGGCGGGGAAGTTCACGGAGAATCCGAAATTGAAACATCTCTATGAGTGGCTTGCTTACTATCGAACTCAGGAAAAGAGTTCACTCTGACCCAAAGCGGCATTCTTCAATGACAAAGGCGTCCGAGGAGGATGCCTTTTTTGTTATTGAACGGAATCTGCAGCAGTTCATGAAAAACAAGAACGCCAACATTGAAGGTGTGTCGGCGTTTTTTGTTAGAGATGGGATGCAGCTACTTGAGAAGGATGAGCTTTCTGCTCAGAATTTCTTCCCCCGCTTGAAGTCTGCAGAAATACACCCCACTCGGAAACGCGCTCCCATCCCACGTCGCCTTGTAAGTCTCCGTCGCTTTCTCTTCATTCATCTGAATGCGGTTTCGTGTCAAGTTACAATCCGCAACCAAGCCAACATTTCGATTTGATCCGTATGGCCGATCATATCACCATTTGTTTCTCTGATAAAATCATATGCGTCTCCTTGATCGACGATAAAGGGCACGCTCTACATCCAGACTGACAGACCCAGCCGAATCTGACGAGGAGGGCCGTACAAGTTGTTGCCCGTTGCCTGCGCATACGCCCATCCATTCTTGAGATTGAGGTCGCGGTAGAAGGAGGTAAAATTTGGAATCGCTTTGAACCATTCCGGATAGGTGGTGGAGGAAAAATAATCGGCGGTTGCGGAACCGGTGCTCGGGTGAACGTTCAGGATGTTCTTCGTGTCCAGAAGGTTCAGGACATCCGCGGAGATCCGCAGTCGGAGATCGTTGAACGTGAACTCCTTGCTCAACCGGAGGTCCACACTCGCAATCCACGGTGTAGTCGAGTTATTGAGTGGTTCAATCGGATCTGCGAGCCGCACATCCTGAAGAGGTGCCGACCCAACGTACCAGGGGCTCCACGAACCAAAGTACTGCATGGGTTCAGTACGTGTGTAGGGATGTCCGCTAGAAGCATTCAGCAGGAGAAAGAGCTCGGTTCGGTCGAGAATCGGGTCGCCCTCAATGCCCCGTACGGCGACGTAGGCTGTTGCGCGATGACGAACAGAGTATTCAAAAGGCGGAAGATCCTTTGGCGTCCTAGCGCGATAGTAATAGTATTCTAAGTATTCTCGCTTATTTGAAAATGCATTGGATGTCGTCCCGCGGCTATCGTGAAACGAATACAGCAAGCCTATCTGGATTGTCTCTGATAGGCGAAGCGCAAGACTTGCGTCGATGCCCTGCGAAACACCCTCACCATCATTCAGAAAATCGACAAACGCCGTGTCGTTGACGATCCCAAGCTGCAACTGGTCCCTCATTTTCTTTTGGTAGTAGGAGATCGAAACTTCTCCGTCATTTGGCAATGTGTGCCTGAAACCGATTTCTATCTGCCTCGTTCGTTCGGGCTTTGTAAGTTGCCCCGGCAGTGCTTCGCCCCACAAAACGGGCCGATAACGCTGCGTTAATGAGTCCCACTGAGAATATGCCCCTTGGATGGCACGGTTAATCTGATACAAGCCGTGATAAACTTGCTTGAGGTCCGTCAGTTGGGCATACTCACCGTACGAGAGAAACAGGATTCCCTTATCATCCAACCTAACGGACATATTTGCCCGTGGGAGGAAATACTGCGACGGTTTCTGCTCAATCATTTTGTCTGCATCAATCACGTTGAAGTATGAATAGTTTGTGGCAGACGAGTATTTCTTATACGTCGGGTCGTCGTCGGGATAGACAAGCAAGCCCGACCAGAAGGATTCGAACCGCCCGCCGACGTTAATGGTGACGGGTCCATCGTTCAATTCATTGTTGAGGTACAGAGAAAGAAACCGAGGCGTCCGTGGAGCCGAAGGCCCATCTTCGATTTCTCCTCCCAACACGTCATATCCGTAATAGTCGATGAAACCTCTTTCGGCGAACCTGAAGTCTCTCTCTTTCACACGATCAGGATACCGTCGCAGCGAGTCCGTGGAATAGTAATCAGCAGAATAGTCCATCAGCGACATTAGGTTCCCGATATATTGAATATTCCAAAGTCGCATACTCCATCGTTCGTAGTTCACTCCAGCCTTCAGCTCCCACGTTGGAGTGATTCTGGAGACAAAGTCGAAAGAGAGGGCCAGAGAATTTTCGCTTTCTTTTGAATAGTTATCGATGGGCGTGAACTCGTGGTTGAAGTTGAAATAATCGATTGCGCTGTACGAAGGTGGTCCATCTCGGAGACTGAGCCATCCGGTTGAACCGACCAGAGGTACTATGGATCCTTCTTTCAGGATGTACCCTTTCGATCGCGCCGCCGTGCTGTCCGCGTAGAGCATCCAGTCGTCGCCAAAATCTTTGTCGTACGCCCGCGAACGCCTCCGATGATACGACGCACCTATTTCATACGACGTTGTTGGATTAACCGTGTGCGTGGCGCGAAGGGCAAGGAACGTTTTGCTCACTTCGTTCAACTGTTGCTTTTGCCAGAACGTGTTACTAAGTGCGTTTGCTGTTCTATACCCTTTTCCCCCCCACGACTTGCCAAGGGGTTTCTCCTCAAACGAGTAGGATCCGATAAGCTTGAGCTTAAACGGGTTGAGGTTTATCGACGCATTCCCCTGAATCGAGTTCGATTCTGCCCAATTACCGCTAAGATAATTTTTTCGAACCTCCACGGGGCGCGGCAGCGGCTTCGAGCCAACCTGGTAGTAGTACCTCCAGCCTTCATCGTTCTGTAAGTCGTACCGAAAGGGTTCGAGGAAAATTGGATCTCTGTTATGAGCAAACTCGTGTTCACCAGCGACGAAAAATGATGCGCTTTCCGTCAGAGGGCCGCTGAGCGTGCCAACGATTGTGCGGACGCCGTTCGATGTGGTGTTGAGGAATTCGTTCCCCGGACTGACGAGCTCATCACCCCGATAATTGATCGAGAATTTCAGCGCATCGCCGCCGGTTCTCATCCGCGAGGCTACAACGCCACCGATTGCAGACCCCAACTCCGGTCCGTACGCACCCGTGTGAATTTCGAGTTCCTCAATCGCCTCAGGGATGAGCGGAAAATCGTTGGAGTTTGTGAATGGATTGGTGGTCGAGAAACCGTCTAACAAATATTGAATCTCTCCGGTTCGGCTGCCGCGAACGTGGAGTGTGTTGCCAGTTGAATTAGCTCTGAACGGGCGGTATTCGGCAAGGCCGATGATGCCGGGGAGAATCGAAACAATGTTCTCGATTCCACGGACCGGCAGTCGGAGCATGTCATCCCCCAGAATTGTGAACGCCGTCCACGGCCGCGATTGATGGAACAACAAACTCTTGCCCTTCACATTTCCAGACGCGCTATCGCCTTGAAACGACGATGAAACTGTTGACTCAAGGCCGGAGGATTGTTGTTGCCAGTAGCAAAGTCCGACTCGAAGCGGCAGAATAAGAACCAACAACAGAAGTTTCATTGAAGCTCCTATCACGTCATTGAATCGTTCGTGCATCCATTCTGACAAACAAACCACTACCTCTTCCAAACAACGTCGCCCCGCAACGTTAGCGGAGGAGGGCGATCTTTTTTGTCGCCATAGACCTAAGCCCTGAGCCTGTCGAATGGTCTCCGGCTTCCAATTGATGCACATACACCCCGCTCGGAGTCTTCGTTGTTCTTCGCTAAGGAGCCAACGAAAATTGTTTGAAGAAATTCCATATCTCTCGTGTTGCGTCAATATCACGGTTGATGCGAATACCGTAAGGGTCCGGCCCCCATCTTGGCCAAGAGTGAATACCGTTGATCACCTTAAAGAGAACCACTTGTGAACCATTCGTAGATGACCGATAGGTGTACTTCTCAACAGTTGAAAGATCGCTTGTATTAATGTTTGCGACAAAGAGAGTCTCAGCGGGGAGCAAACAGCTGTTTCTATTCCTGAAGAATTGAATGGTTTCATCGACCGAATACCACCCGGTGACATCGCCATTATACGGAACCTGACCATCACTGGTGCCGTGCATCAAGAGCGTGGGTACTGCTCTTGTCGTGCTGTAGGACGATCCGGTTCCTCTGGAAATTACACCCGAAACGCTCGCAACAGCCGTAATTCGACTCCCGAGTTGTGCTGCAAGTTTCAGACTCATGAATCCACCGTTAGACCCGCCGCACGAATAGACCCGCGTCGTATCGATTTGGTATCGTTTGATCAATGAGTCAATGATCAATGAAATGAATCCTACATCGTTCACATTCGGTGTAGGATAGTTCGGATTGTCCGAGATTCCGCTGTTCCAGTGTTTTTCGATCGCATTAGGATAGACAGTGATAAATCCAACACTGTCGCCAAGAAGATGAGTTTGAAGATAATCTTGTAGTTCTTCATAGGTTTCGTCATACGAATGAAGGCTAAAAACAACCGGCAGTCCCGCCTGACTTGCCCGATCTTTTGGAAGGTAGACAAGACATACTCTTGCATATCCTTCCCATAGAAAGTACCACCTCTCTGAATAGGTTGGCTTGGGTTTTATTGGGTTTGTGCCGGCATCATCTTTGTTGCACGCCACGAGGGCTAGCAATAGTGCCGCTCCGACAGCGACCAGTATGATCGAGTCATTGAACGGAATGCGCTCTTGTTTTGGGCGTGGATTCATGTGGATAGCCTCCCTTCTTAGCGAATGAGTTTGCAATATTTACACTTGTAGAATGCGCATCGCCTGCACAGCCGATAAGAAAATGGTCAGAGTCTGCCCGCCGCGCCTTCTGTAACTTCTCAGGGATTGACAAAATATGACGTCACCCACCAGCGGTCGGAGAGATAACTTGTGAGCTCATAGTATGGCGACGTATTGAATTCGATAATGTGGGCCTCCTCCACAAGCCAGCCAACCCCCGGAAACAGGTACATGGTCGTGATGAGTGTATTGCCACTTGTCGCTCGGTATTCGTAACCCACACAATTGAGGAATCTTCCTTGTATGCTAATCTGGTGATTCAAACTCACGACCCTTGCAGTCGATGGAATACCATACATCACACACGAGTAGGTGTCGTTGAGTTTTGCGGGCCATTTCCAAACCAACGATCGTGCGGAGTCCCGAAATTTGGCCGCGTTAGTATTATCCGCGGGTTTCCACCATACCCCTCCAGTACCGTGATAGAACCAGTAGTACCAGCCAAAAGAGAAGTACCAAGTGGAACCTGCCACCAAGGAGTCCCGCGTGAATTGAACTCCATCTACCGGAACAGTTACGTTCACAGATCCATTGGAGTTGTAGATCGTACGCGAGACGCTCCAAATGCTTGTCTTGTTCAGGGGCTGGATGAGCTTATTTGTGTCTGGGTCCTCGTAAACCACCGGCGGCGGGTTTGTGCCGGAGTCATCCTTCTTGCATCCTACAAGTATCAACAAGAGGCTAGAAAGGACTACGAGGATTGCAGTGGCATCTGGAGTAATGGAAACATCAAGCAATCGTTTCATAACGACCTCCATTGTTTGAATTGACCGAAAATGAGAGACCTCAAGAAACTTGCCGGTCAATCTACAAAAGAAGCCTGGCTGAGCGTTATCGCTGACGTCGCAATCTTTGTCGCTAGCGTCGTACTTTTCGTTCGGGGGCAGGAAGGCGCGAGAATTCTTCTCGAATTTGGGACGAGTCTTAGCGCCGAGCGACTTCTGTCGGCATCAATCCAAATTGTTCCTTGAAGCATTGTGAGAAATAGGGATGGTTGGAGAATCCAACCCGGTAGGCAATCTCGCCGACCGTTCCGGCTCCCTTTTCCAGCAAGTCTCTGGCTCGCTGCAAGCGCAAGCTTCGGATGAAGTCTGTGGGAGAAATGTTTGTGAGAGCTCTTAACTTTCGGTGTAGCTGTCCTCTGCTCAGAAACATTTCGTGCGCGAGCAGTTCAACGTCAAACTTCTCATCGCTCATACGGCGCTCTACCGCTTCGATTGCCCTGCGTAAGAAGGCATCGTCGAGCGACTCGACCTTCACCTCGCCCGGCTTCAACGGCACAACCGTCCTGAACCGCTCTTGCACCTTCTTCCGGTTCGCAATCAGGTTCCGAACCCGCACCACCAACTCGTGCGCATCGAAGGGCTTCACAAGATAATCGTCCGCTCCCGTCTCCAATCCCACTAATCTGTCGGTCTGATCGGCAAGTGCCGTAAGCAGGATGACCGGAATGTGGCTTGTGCGTACATCGGTCTTCAGCAGCTTGCACAGTTCGTAACCGTTCATCTCCGGCATCATCACGTCGCTCACCACAATATCCGGCACTCGTTCCTGCGCTCGTTCAAGCGCCTCAGCCCCCGTTGCCGCCTCCATCACTTCAAACTCAGGCGCGAACCGCGAGCGGAGATACGCTCGCGCTTCATCGTTATCTTCTACTACTAACACCAGTGACTGCTCTTGCTGTTCAAGCGGGGGAAGTTGGATAATCGTTGGCGCTTGTATTGTCTCCTTCGAACCGACTTGAACCCTCGTCTGCGATGGCTGCGCAATTTCGCTATCCGCATACCCTGAGATCGGTAGTTTCACTGTTGCTCTCGTGCCTTTGCCGTGCGTGCTCACGAGCGTGATCGAACCGCGATGAAACTCCACTAATTCCTTCGTCAACGAGAGACCAATGCCTGTTCCTTCCGTCTGGTGCGAGGCATCGGCTCGGTAGAAGCGTTCAAAGACGTGGCCTAGATCCTCCGGTTTGATGCCGACACCTGTATCGCTCACGGTAACGATCAGGTCTGTTCCCACTCTCCGAGCCGCCAGGTCAACCCTTCCGCCAGCGTGAGTGTATTTGATGGCGTTGGAGAGAAGATTCTCGACGATGTGCTCGATCTTCTCCGTATCAAGATATCCTTGGAAGGATGTCGGCTCGATCTCAACACTCAGTGCTACTCCCTTCTTCACTGCTGCCGTTGAGAATGAGGAAGCGATTCGTTTGAGCAAGGGTGGAATTGGCTGGAGCGAGACGCGCAGCTTCATTGTGCCCGACTCAATCCGCGCAAACTGGAGCAGTTGGTTGACCATTCTGAGTAATCGCTCGGCGTTGCGGCGGATGACTCCGAGTTGCTCTTTCTTGTGGAGTTCCTTCTCCACGGATTCCAATTGATCGGCCGGACCCAGAATTAGCGTAAGCGGCGTTCGGAACTCGTGGGAGAGGTTGGCGAAGAAGCGCGATTTGGCTCTGTCGAGTTCTCCCAGTTTTTCTGATTTGAGTCTCTGCAAAGCGAGCGCGTGTTCCAGCCGCGTTTTGCGTGCCTGGACGTTGACGAACACCACGGCGAGAAAAATCACTCCGGCGGCAAAGAGACCATAGGCCCACCAACGTTGGTACCAGAACGGGAGGACAATGATTTCGATCGAGACCCGGTTGGTATGGCCGATAATTCTCGAATCATCCTGAGGCTGCAAAATCAGGTGATACGTGCCGGGCTTCAGGTCGGAATACGTCTGGAACGCGCTTCCGTGCTTCTCGCGCAGGATCGAAACGTGCGGGTCCAATCCCTCCAGATGATAGTAGACAATGAGTCCTTTGGTGGTATCACGCGCACGACTCAGGATTTCCACTTCGAAATTGTTGCGTCCCGCGGGAAGAGCGACTGAGACTCCGGAGCTGGAACTGTCCAGTGTCCTCCGGTCGCGATCGTTGACCACAACCGTGGTGGACATTTGGCCGGCCCGCACAATCTCTCGCGTTTCGGGAGTACGGACCGCGGGAGTCAGCTGGCGAATGATGACAGTAACTTTGACATTCCTTCCGGACTCGCTCAACCGATCAGCGCGTATCCGAAGGGAAGCGGCGCCGAGGCCGGCTGAAGTTTCGCTTGCTCCGAGGTCCGGATCGCTTCCCGAAGGGTCGGGCCGCGCCATATCCCGAAAATCACGGTTCGGAAGAAAGAAGTCCCTGTCCGCGAGCCGGAACGATCCGATGCCTGTCCCGATGCCCGGACTGTTTGGTGAAAGCCGGAAGAGTGAATCGCCGGGGAGGAACATCGGTGGCTGATCCAAGTTATCTCTCCCGCGAATTCCTCCTTCAACAAGGTTGTTCCACGCCTGCACAATTCCCCAGATGGAGACCTGATCGCCGGCGTTCTGCCAGATGATATTGTTCACCAAAACGGCGTGAGCGGCGGATGTGACGTTGATCCCCCCGCCGCTTGCCAATCCCTTGTTTTGGACGATCGTATTATTGACAAAGATGGCGTATGACTCTTCCGCGATGTTGACGGCGCCGCCAACCTCAAAGGCCTCATTATTGGCGATGATGTTATTGGAGAAGATTGTCCGTCCGCGGCGGACAAACGCACAAGTGATGAGGGCGCCGCCGCCGATGCTTGCAGCATTCCGACAAATGTAATTTCCTTCCACGGCAACATCGTAGGCATCGGTGAGCGAAACGTAGATTCCCCCTCCGAACGACCGGCTTCGCGAAGAAGCCCGATTCTCCACGATTATATTATGACGCACAATGGCCGGCTGGCCAACCCACACGCCGGCAGCCTCGGTCCGATGTCCTGAGCAACTGTTGCCGACGACGGTATTTTGTTCAATGATGAGAAATGGCGGGAGGGGTCGTTTTCCGACCGCATCAAGCGTACTGATGCCGGCGCCATACACGAAGGTTGTGGAGTCGTGTGTGGTGAGCATATTGTCACGGATAATGTTGTGGGCAATGCGTCCCCCGGCGTTGAGAAGACAGACACCACCTCCGCCAAACCAATGCTCGCTCCCAAGGTCGCCGGGGACAAACTCGTATGTGCCGGTTCCCCCCTGAATCGTGAATCCCAGCAGCACGCAAGAAGTGTCAGTGCGGTTCCGGAACGTCACCGTACTCGCTGTCAGGATGTCGCGCGGTCTGCTTCCATCGATGATCGTATGCGAAATGTGGGAAGTGTCTCCATCGAGAATGAATCGGCTCGCGAGCACGATGTTTTTGTTGATTCGAACATTCTCGTAGTAGATGCCGTGGTCAACCAGAACCGTATCGCCAACGCGCGCGGCGTTGATGGCAGACTGAATTGAACGATATCTTTCAGGAACTTTTAGAAGCCGGGACTTCTGGCAAATCAAGGACTGCTGTGCGGAGATGAAGAGGAGCGCGAATGTAGCAATGTGAGTCGAAGGAATTCGCATCGGCTGTTGGGCGAATGTTCTGGTGCCGATAATATAGCAGATGGCCTACTGGAGAGCAACAACGAATGAGTTGTGAGGGGAGATTCTCTTCTCAAAAATAGGAGTCTCTATTCTGATGAGAAGAATATTGGCATCGCGATCACCCGGGGGACTCAACTCTCGGAGAGAGTCAAATTCTTCCACGGTGCTCGACCTTACTAGATTATTCCCTTGATCGAGAGTGCAAAGATTAAGGGGCGTGGTAGAATTCGATTATTTGAGGGCTCGTTTCCAAACACCGGCACCGGAAACGCCTGCAAAGGCGTGGTTTCCAATCACGGCGAGGGAGAGCACAACGGGTGTTGACGGCAGCCCTGTCGATAAGGATCCCCAGTTCGTGCCGTGGTTTGTGGAGGCAAAGGCACCAGCGCCGTTCGTTCCGGCAAGGATAAAGTTGTCACCTGCATAAAGAGTAGCGACTGTGGTATTCGCGGGAAACCCGGAATTCACAGTTGACCAACTGGAACCGTCGTTCGTAGAAAGGAAGACGTAGTCACCCTCCGAACCGGCAAAGAGATAACTTCCGCTTACTGCGAGGGAAAGAATTGTGGTACCCGTTGGCATTCCAGAGCTAAGCCCGACCCACGATGTGCCATTGTCGGTTGTGCGGAAAACTCCTCCGCCAAAGGTGCCAACAAAAATGTTGCTTTCGTTGCTGGCCATCGAACGGATATCCGTGTTGGTCAGCCCGGAGTTCACCGCTACCCAGCTCGCGCCGCTATTGGTTGAAAGAAAGACTCCGGAGGTTGTTCCCGCAAAAATATTGTTGCCCCCGTTTCCGTTTGAACTCACGGTCAGCGATCGGACAGTGGTGTTCGACAATCCTGTATTCACCGCCGTCCAACTTGTGCCGCTATTGATGGTGAAAAAGACGCCTCCACCCCCGGTTCCAGCAAAGAGAATACTACCACTCAAGACGATTGAGCGCACGTCAGTGTTTGTTAACCCTGAGTTTACCGGTAACCAGCTCGTCCCCTCATTCACCGAAAGATAGACTCCTGTCGTTGTACCCGCAAAGAGGTTGTTCCCGACATTGAGCAAGGAATTGACAGTCGTTGTCGCGGGAAATCCTGAATTCGTTGCAGACCAAGTGGAACCGCTGTTCGAAGAGAGAAACACACCAGCGTTGGTTCCAGCAAAGATATTTCCGCTGTTTGCACAAAGAGAATTGACAAAGCTGTTCGTCAATCCCGTATTCACTGCAGTCCAGCTTGTTCCTGTGTTCGTAGAGAAAAATATTCCGCCGTTGGTACCCGCAAAAATAGTATTGCCACTCATGACCAATGAATTGACATCGGTGTTCGTCAGTCCAGATTTTATTCCTACCCAACTTGCACCATTGTTAGTAGAAAAAAATACTCCTCCGCCATCTGTGCCGGCAAAGATCGTTGCTCCGTTGGAGCTGAGCGTGAGCGCCTGGATATACGTATTGGTTATTCCGGAGTTTGCGGAGACCCAGCTTGAGCCGTTATTTGTGGAAACATAAACACCGCTCGTAGTTCCTGCAAAAATATTGACACCGCTCGCAACAATGGATGAGACATAGGTGTTTGGTGGTAATCCAGTATTCGTTGCCGTCCAAGTTGACCCATTGTTTGTAGAAAGATAAATACCGGCGACACTCGTGCCAGCAAAGATATTGCTCCCATTGATGAGAATGACGGAAATGTTTGCACTCGGTGGTAAACCAGCATTTGCGGCGGCCCAACTTGCGCCATTATTCGTGGAGCGATAAACTCCTCCGCTATTCACCCCAACAAAAATGTCGCTGCCGCCAATAGCGATGGACCGAACAGCAGTACTCGGTAAGCCCGATACCGCCGCACTCCAGTTGGAACCATTGTTCGTTGAAAGAAACAGTCCGTTGATTGTGCCGGCGAAAAGAACGGTGCTGGCGGTTCCGCCTGGGCTGGTTGCCATCGAGAAAATTGTCACACCGCTCGATGGACCCGAGGTTTGTTCCCAAGCCGCCTCGATGATTATTTGTGGTGGATCTTTGGGGATAACTATTGCTTCTCGTTCTTCGCAGCCGGTGGCAACGAGTAGAAGAACAAAGCAAGGAGGGAGAAATTTCATGCCATTCTTCAAGGGTAAGTCGGCGTTAATTTAATCTATTGTCATAAGCAATTCAAGTGGAGACTCTGTCTTAAGCTGGCTTACGAGCCTTCGTTGTGCTCAAGCTCTAATCCTACATTGTTAAGTGATGATGGCTCATAGATCGTTTGGGAAAAAGCTGTCGGTCTGAGCCACTAATTGTGGGGGAGAACAGTAGAAACGGCGGGAAAAGGATTCGTCTTCGCCTGGTCATTTGGTACACATACTTCGACCACTGAGCAATGCCGACAAACAAAAGACAACAACTTTTTGTTAACCAAATTCACAACCAGACATCAATCTCAGCTTCGCTGAACGTCGACCGCTTCTCTATCGCCTTTTGGCAGTTGGAAACAAAGGCTTCAATGCCATCCAGGCGCGCCTCGGCTTCGAGGATCCGTTCCTTTGCACGCTGTAGTTCGGAAGCTCGATGAGCTCTTTTCGCGACCGATTCGATCTGCATTTCAGCAACCGCCAGCAGTTTTTGAACGTGCTGAAGATCTTCGAGCAATTTCAACATGGACTTTGCCAATTCAGGATTGGGTTGCACGGTTTGTTCTCCTTGGGTTGGTATTGAACGTTACGAGGCACGCCGCTACGGTTCGCTGGAAAGAGATGGGGGCGCGAAAGAAGCTGGATGCGTGGAGGAGAGTTGAGGACATTGCGTCCTCCTCTTGTTCTTCTCCTTATTCAAAGGAGAGTTTAAAGCAACAGCTACACCGCCATTGCTCGGGCGGCGTCAATGACATCGATGACGAGCGGAAAGTACCTGTCGAGGGCACACTCCAAATGATTGCGTTTCAGGCAGACGCCATTTGCCTCCTGATGCCGGCACGCTGAGCAGACGTTCGCGCGCAACGCAGCAACGTAATCTTCGTAGCGATTGCCCTCTACACTTTGAACCGTAGTAATAATTTCGGAGAACGACTCTTTCAACGGACAGATCTCTCCGGCGGACAAGAGGCAATCACCTTTGCGATTCCCATCGATGCACTTTGGGCAGATGCGGTTCTGCATGGCGTTCCAATTGAGAATCATGTTGGGCCTCCTGTCAGTTTAAAAACGAGTGAAGTTCGTTTGCACGGCGTTGGCGGAGGGCGTTCAAGAGTTCATCGTGAAACTTCGGATGGGCGATTCCGATCAACGCTTCGGCACGTTGGCGGAGATTTTTTCCGTGCAAGGAGGCAACGCCGTACTCGGTCGCTACGTAGTGCACGTCTGCACGGCTCGTTACGACACCGGCTCCGGGTTTCAGCATCGGAACAATTCGTGAGATCTCTCCATTTTTTGCCGTCGAGGGCAACGCGATGATCGGCTTGCCACCTTTGGAATATGCCGCACCGCGGATGAAATCCACCTGACCGCCGAAGCCACTGTAAATGCGAGTGCCGATCGAATCGGAACACACCTGCCCGGTGAGATCGACCTCGATAGCTGAATTGATGGCAACCATTTTTTCGTTCTGCGCAATCGTGAAGGGATTGTTTGTGTAATCGCAGGGATGAAGCTCAAACACAGGATTGTTGTCGACATAATCGTAAAGATGCTGTGATCCAAGCACGAATGTGGCAATGACTTTCCCGGGATGAAGAGTCTTCTTGGAGTTCGTCACGATTCCTTTTTCAAGCATCTCCAGCAAACCGTCGGAGATCATTTCGGCATGCATACCGAGGTTTTTCTTCCCGTCGAGCCGCCGAAGAACGGCGTCTGGAATTCCGCCGATCCCCATCTGCAATGTGGATTCATCTTCGATCAGGGGTGCAATATGCGACGCGATTCGCTCATCGATCTCGTTCGGCGGTTCTGGCAACAAAGTCGTAAGCGGTTCATCGACTTCAACAATTTTGTGAACCTTTGAAATGTGCAAGAATACATCGCCCAAGGTGCGCGGCATTTGCCGGTTCACTTGCGCTACTATGTACTTTGCGTTTTCCGCGGCCGCTTTGTTTGCCGCGCACTCTACACCAAAACTCATGTAACCGTGATCGTCGGGAGGTGAAAGATGCAGCAATGCAACATCGATTGGGATGATGCGTCGCTTAAACAAGTTTGGAATGTCTGAGAGATGCACCGGCACGTACTCCGACCTGCCTGCATCGATTGCCGCTCGGTCGGCAGGGCCAACGAAGAGCGAGTTATGCCGAAAATGGTGTTCCGTCCCCTGTTTTGCAAGAGGGTCTTCGCCCAGCATCAATGCGTGATTGACTTCCACGTCGAATAATTCATCCGTGCGGGCCGAAAGCGCACGCAGCAGGGCCGTTGGGGTCGCACCGTTTCCGCTGACGAACAAGCGATCTTCGGAATTCACCACGGCAACCGCTACTTCTGGCGAGACGACCTTTCTTTTATAGAGTGCTTGCCAGTTCATGATACTTTCAAAAGATCTTCAATGGATTTTGAGACCATGTCTACATCTACGGGTTTGTAAAACACGATATCGGCCAATCCAACTATGGCGTCGGAGACAGCTTTCGGAAGTGATACGTATGCCCGTAGTACAATCACCGGCGTGGTGGGGTCCAGTCGTTTGAGCGCATCGATTTGCTGCTCCACGTCTGAGGAGAAGGCGGATAGGTCGAGCAACACAATATCCGGGCGGGCATTCTCGATACTCTTGACAAAATGCTCGAGGTCCGTGCAACGCTCGATAGTGAGTTCGTTTTCTAAAGACACTACAAGGTAGCGTGCAACGTCTGCATCGGGCGAAAAAACAAGAACACGTTTTCGGAATCCCCTGTCCGCTTGCGTGCTGGGTACTTCTTGCCGGGTTGTTTTTGACTGTGGTGTCATCGCTGTTATCGTGACGCGCCTTGGTGCGACGACGGGGTTTGTCACACCTCGATTTCTTCTGTCTCGTGCCTTGGCATCGATTCACCAATCTTTCTATACAAAGAAGAAATACTGATGCCCAGCAAGCGCGCTACTTTTCGCTTGTCCCCGTTGTTGAGTTTGAGCGAGTCAGCGATGAGCGTACGCTCATAAGCGTGCACCGCGTGCTTCAGTGGTTTTGAGTTGTGGGGAAGAGTTGAGGTCCCCGTTCGTATCAATGGCTGGTCCATGGTTCCTCCATAAATTGGTTCGTAGCCGCCGAAAAATCGCACAAGCGATGTGCCAATGGTTTCGGAAGGGGATGCTCGAACTTGTATGAAAGAAACAGCTCTACAAAGGATGGAATTGTTAGAAATGACAAGCTAACAGCGGCGGTATTCCTATTCTTGGAAAGTTGCTGAAATACTCAACAACTCAAACTTCATCCTTGATTTCCAACTCCTCAAGCTTGCGATACAAAGAGGAGAGGCTGATGCCGAGAGCATGAGCAGCCTTTTCTTTGTCTCCAGATTGCGCTACAAGAGTTTGCCGAACCAGCTGCTGTTCGAAGACTCGAACGGATTCCTTTAGGGACGCAGTTCCCGAACTCGGTATCAAGCTGAGAGACTTTGTTGAGCCTACAAGGTACTCGGGAAGATTGGTCACCTGTATCAGTTCCGTATCACAGAATATGGCAGCACGCTCAACCGCATTCTCCAATTCACGCACTTCCCCCTTCCAAGAATAATTCACAAGTGCCGTCATCGCCTCGTTCGAAAATCCGTTGATACGTCGGTTCATTTGCTTTTTGAAATAATCGAGAAAGTGATTTGCCAACAACGGAATGTCATCACGCCGTTCGGCAAGTGCCGGCAAGTATACTTCAACGACGTCGAGTCGATAGAAAAGATCCTCTCGAAATTTTCCAACCTCTACTTCTTTCCGTAGATCCTTATTTGTTGCGGCAATGATGCGCACATCGATATTGACGACTTCAGTCGTTCCGACCGGAGTAATCTCTTTTTGTTCCAACGAACGTAATAACTTCACCTGCAGGTTGAGCGGGATCTCGCTGACTTCGTCGAGGAAGATGGTACCGCCGTCGGCGAAGCGGAACAACCCTTCCCTATCGGTCGTGGCGCCGGTAAAGGAGCCTTTCTTGTGGCCAAACAATTCACTTTCGAACAGCGTTTCTACAATGGCGCCGCAGTTGACGGGGACGAATCGCTTCTTCGCTCGTGAGCCCTGAAAATGAATTGCCCTAGCGACAAGTTCCTTTCCGGTTCCGCTCCTTCCGGTAATCAGCACCGTGCCGTCGGTCTGCGCCACTCGAGCGATCAGCTTAAACACACGTTTCATCACTTCGCTCTGGCCCACGATAGATTCGAAATCGTAGGTGCGCTGCAGTTCCTGGCGTAGCATGGAATTCTCGTTGGCGAGCGATTTGTATTCCTTCAGTTTTTTGATGCGGATGAGGAGGTCGTCGAAGTTGACTGGCTTCAGAATATAATCAGCCGCCCCTTGCCGCAATGCCCCGATGGCGGTTTCTACTGACCCGAACGCGGTAATAATGAGCACAAATGTTTCGGGTGTTTGCGCCATCACTCGTTTCAAAAGTTCGATACCTTTCATTTCGGGCATCTCGATGTCTGTGACGATCACGTCGAAGGGAGTCTTGGTGTGTTTCTCGAGCGCCTCTCTGCCGTTGGCCGCTTCTTCGACTGCATAGCCTTCCTTCTTCAGCACGAACGCAAGTGATTCGCGGATAATCTGTTCGTCATCCACAACGAGAATTTTCTCTTTCATCAAATTCCTTCCAACGGAAACTGAACGATAAATGTACTTCCTGCACCTTCACGACTGCGCACTACAATATCACCGCCTAGAGATTTCATGATACCGTAACTCACCCACAACCCCAACCCGGTGCCGCGGCCAACTTCTTTGGTCGTGAAGAAGGGTTCAAAGATTTTCTCCAATGCACCGGGGTCCATCCCTTTTCCCGAATCAGTAATTTCCACGAGCATTTGATTCCCGGTGATGTGTTCAGTGATGCCAATGATTCCAGGTTTTTCATCAAGCGCATCCACAGCATTCATAAGGATGTTGATGAACACTTGCACGACCTGGTCTGCAACAATGTGGATTGCTGGCAAGTCGGTCTTCAGTTGCACGTCAAACCGGATGTCTTTTACTTTCTTCCCGTACTGCACAATGTTCAGAGCATCGCGGATGATCTGGTTGATGTCGCTGGGTGCGCTTTGATGGGTGGTCGGACGCGAAAAATTAACGAGGTTGCGGATAATCTTGGTGATGCGATTGATCTGCGCGTTGATCATTTCCAGTTTTTCATTCGCAAACTTATCAATACTCGTTCGTTGCAGCAACTGAACGAGCGAAGCAATCGACGTGAGCGGGTTGCCGACTTCGTGCGCGATGCCTGCTGCCAATGTGCCAATCGCTTCCAGCTTTTGTGAACGCACCAGCTGTTGCTCCAACAACCGCTGTTCGGTAATATCGCGATGCGCGCCGAGAAAACCCACGACGGCCCCATTAGCTTCGATGATGGGGGAGATGACGAGGTCCGTGTAGAACGGCGTTCCATCTTTTCGCCGATTCTCCAGCTGCCCGTGCCACACCTTGCGGCCCAGAATGGACTGCCACACTTTTTCCCAGAAATCTCTACGATGCCTCCCGCTGCTGAGGACGCGAGGATTTTTGCCGATCAACTCTTCGTTGGAGTAACCGCTTACCCGTTCAAATGCTGGGTTGACGTACACCATGTTACCGCTTGGGTCAGTAATCTGAATGGGGTTGATGGTGTTGTGGATAACGTTCGAGAACCGAAGGAGGTCGAGCTCTTTCTTCTTGAGTTCTGTGATATCTTTGATGATGAGGATGCGATAAGTGTCGTCACGCGAGGGAAGCTCCTTCGCCTCCACGGCCACGTCGATGGTCCGGCCATCCCGACGCAGCAGCCGCGATTGAAACGCCCTGTGGTCGGGGTTCAGACGCATCAAGTCGGTGAATTCTGACTGCGCCTCTCCCTCGACCACTTGATCAACAAAGAAGCCTTTTTTCAGCACTGAGGCAGAGATAATGGATCGCTCGGCTGACGTGTTGTAATCTACAACTCGCCCGTCACGGTCAAGCACCACGATCATTTCTTCCAATAGGTCGAAAATGCGCCCATACTTGGAGACAATATGATCGGTATCTGATTTCATCCATTCCAACTTACGGGAGAGTTTCTGGAGAGGCAAGACGAAATCCGAAATTGAAGCTCAACCCAAGCGCACAGTTTGTATTTCTCTCTCGCGCTGAGTACTTTCAAGCCGTGCCTGAATGAATTCCCACACGACTGTCGAATCAGTATTCCACCGCGTCTTCGGCTCTGCCCCCGCTGTCGTTGTTACTGCTCCGGGGCGCGTAAACCTCATCGGCGAGCACACGGACTACAACGATGGCTTTGTATTTCCCGCTGCCATCGATCGTTCCGTGCGGATTGCTGCGGGTCCCCGTTCCGACGACGCGATTTCTCTCTACTCCTCGCTGATGCAGGCAAAGGCCGAGTTTTCACTCTCACAGTTGGAGCCCAGAAAGGAATTGCCGTGGATGAATTATTCTTGCGGAGTCGCTTATGGGTTGCAGAAGGCTGGCATCAGACTCGGGGGCGTAAACTTCGCTATCGAAAGCACGGTGCCACTCGGTGCGGGGCTTAGCTCATCGGCCGCATTAGAAATCGCAAGCGCATATGCCTTCCGTGCCTTGTTTCCGTTCGAAATGCCAGACCTGGAGATTATCAAACTCTGCCAGCAGGCAGAGCATTCGTTCGTCGGCGTGCAGTGTGGAATCATGGATCAGTTCGTAAGCGCGTTGGGGAGGAAAGATTCAGCGTTGTTCTTGGATTGTCGTTCGCTCGAATACTCGCCCATTGCAATCCCACACAACCTGAAACTTGTCATCTGCAACACCAACGTCCAACGGTCGCTACTCACTTCCGAATACAATCTCCGGCGAGAGAGTTGTCGCCGGGTCGTGCGTTACCTTTCCAGAACGTTTCTAAACGTTATAGCCTTGCGAGATGTGAGCCTAAAATTATTGCAGAAGCATAAAGAGAGCGTTGACCCGACGGACTACCGACGAGCGAGCCACGTCGTTACAGAAAACGAACGTGTATGCGACGCTGTTGCATCGCTCCGTGCCGGGGACTACATCTCTTTCGGCGTGCAAATGTACAAATCGCATTTGAGTTTGAAGGATAATTTTCAAGTCAGCTGCAAGGAGTTAGATGCTGTTGTTGATATCTGTTCAACGGTGGAAGGCGTGCTCGGCGCACGTATGACCGGAGCGGGTTTTGGAGGATGTGCGATTTGTTTAGTTCGAGAAGAGAATGTCAACGACGTAGTCGGAGCGCTCGAGGCCGAGTATCCACGCCGAACGGGATTGCAGCCGACAATCTTTGTCACCACGTTGGAGAATGGCGTGTCGGTGCAACGATGCTCGTGATTCCCCATCTACGAACCTTAACCCTTAGCCTTCTCCTGGCTGGCTTCTCGGCGACCCTTGTTTCGCAACAAGCTGTTACGCTGCGAATCTCAAATTGGGCCGACCTTGAAGAATCAAAACTCGACAAAGAAGTTCTTGCCGAATTCGAACGGCTGAATCCCACGATCAAACTCCTTTACGAGCCAAACCCGGGCAGACAGTACGAAGAAAAAATTCTCTCCGCGCTCGCGGCAGGCGAACCGCCCGACGTCTTTCTTCTCGATTCCAAACTCATTCCTACGTTCACCGACAAGCACGTTCTGCTCGACCTCAATCCATTCGTCGGCAAGCTCGGCATCGATACCTCGATCTGGTTTTCCAACGTTGCCGATATCGCGCGCCGCGGCACGGCTTTGTATGCATTCCCCAAGGGCTTCACTCCGATGATGGTCTACTACAACAAACGCCTGTTGAACAAAGGGGCGTTGCCCGAACCACCGGCCGACTGGAATTGGAACGATTACCTTCGGTACGCCAAGGCTCTTACGCTCGACGAGAATAGTGATGGAACGCCGGAACAGTATGGCGGGGCGTTTACGAATTTCTACTATTCGTGGATTCCGTGGGTATGGACGGGCGGCGGAGACGTGGTTGATCCGGCGGGGATGAAGGCGAGCGGTTCGCTTAACTCGCCGTCGACCGAATCCGCACTGCAGTTTCTTATTGATTTACGAAACGTTGCGCGCGTCGCCCCCGACGTAGGTAGTTGGGTTCAGGCTGAGCGGACCGGCATGAACGCTCAACTGTTTCTCAACGGGAAGATCGGTATGATCGTCACTGGGCACTGGTCAGTTCCCGCCTATCTGAAGCACGTGCGCCAGGGGACGATCGAACTTGGCGTGGCGCCGCTTCCGCGACACCCTTCAGGATCGAAAATGAATGTGATGTATGAATCGGGCTGGTGCGTGCCGGTGAATTCAAACCATCCGAACGAAGCGACGGTGCTTGCCGCATTTCTTTCAGGCGAGTTTGCGGCGCGCGTTCGAAGCCGGATGCAACTGGAAATCCCCTCAGTCAAATCCGCAGCACTGGAGATGGTCGCAAATGATCTCTACGGAATCGAGCGTTCATTCGTCGATGAGGTTGCCTACTGTCGTCAACCGTGGGGTTCTATAATAGAGCGCTTCAGCGAGATCGAATGGACTCTGCAAGACGCGGTCGACGAGGTGATGCTAAATGGCAAACCGATGCACGAAACCATGACGGCATATGCGGCTCGAATCGACGCCGAGCTGGCGAACATTCGGTCGACTGCCACCACGGAGTTCAAACCGATTAACGAACATTCGGAGATCCTTCGCTTCCTGCTTATCGTTACGACGGTCGTTTTGACACTCTGCATCTTCCTCTATGCACGCGCTTCTCGCTCCCATCGGGCGGAGACAGCCGCGTCGCTTTCATTCATTGCTCCTTCACTCGTCCACCTTACGGTTTTTGTGTTCACGCCGATCATCTTTTCCGCCTATCTCAGCGTGCATCGCTGGGATATGGTCGTACCGAACACGCCGTTTATCGGACTAGAAAACTTTCGAGAAATTTTCTCCGACCAGGCGTTTTGGAACGCGCTCAAGAACACATTCTTGTTCACGCTCAACGTACCGGCAGGCATGGCGATCGCATTAATCGTGGCCGTGCTCTTGCACCGGCGAACGCGGGGGGTAACGTTTCTGCGTGCATTGTATTTTCTGCCGAGCGTAACGTCGTTCGTGGCTATCGCACTTGTTTGGATGTGGATCTACCATCCCTCCTTTGGCATCGCCAACATTCTGCTCACGGCCCTCGGACTTCCTCCCGCGCAATGGCTCAACTCAACGCAAACGGCGATGCTCTCAGTTGTCATCTTCTCTGTGTGGCTGGGCCTCGGATACCAAATGGTGATTTTTCTGGCGGGACTGCAAGGAATATCGGAGGAATTGTACGATGCGGCTCGCATCGATGGTGCCAACAATCGGCAACAATTCTGGCGTATCACCCTTCCCCTGCTTAAGCCAACGACATTTTTCATTCTCATTACTTCGCTCATCAGTTCGTTCCAGGTCTTCACTTCGATCTATGTTCTTACTGCAGGTGGACCGGTCGGTTCCACGGATGTGATCGTCTACCACATTTACAAAGCCGGGTGGGAGCAATTGCGAATGGGTTACGCTTCCGCACTTTCGTGGATACTGTTTCTTATTATCATGAGCGCCACGTGGTTGCAGTTTCGGATGGTGGGGAGGGATGTAGAATACACTTGATTGACTATCTCTTTTGAAAGGCTCTCTCAATGACAGGTATTAAGAAAATTGCACTTTCTACCGGTGGCGGCGACGCACCTGGATTGAACGCCGTGATTCGGGCATCTGTGCATGCCGCGCTAAATCGCGGATGGGAGGTCGTCGGCATTCGTGAAGGTTTCAACGGACTGATGTTTCCTGAACGGTATCCCGACGGCGGCATTATTCCCATGACGGGAAAATCTATCCGCGGCATTACGCACCTCGGCGGCACCATTCTTGGCACCACCAACAAGGGCAACCCGATGAAAATGCCCCTCAAGCAGCCAGATGGCTCGTGGAAGGAAGTTGATACGACCGATGAGTTGGTCGGACTTTTTCGAAAGCACGACATTGATGCGCTCATTTCGATTGGCGGCGACGGCTCTCTCACGATCGCAAATGCGCTCTTCAAGAAAGGCCTTCGCGTGATCGGCGTTCCAAAAACAATCGACAACGATTTGGATAAGACGGATATTACTTTCGGCTTCGACACTGCCGTCTCCTTCGCGACCGAGTGCATCGACCGGCTCCACAGTACGGCCGAATCGCATCAGCGCGCGATTGTCGTTGAGGTAATGGGCCGATATGCAGGATGGATCGCTCTGAATTCAGGTGTTTCGGGAACTGCGGATGTGATCCTGATTCCTGAAATTCCTTACGATATCGAAAAGGTCGCTGCCAAAATTCGTCAGCGCGAGGAACGAGGTCGGCTTTTTTCTATTGTCGTCGTTGCGGAAGGAGCGAAACCAAAAGGGGGCTCTCATTCGGTTGTGGAAAAAGAGCTGGGTCGTGCAGAGCGTCTGGGCGGCGCCGGGGAAACGGTCGCAAAAGAAGTCCAAACCCTCACGGGTAAAGACACACGCCTTGTTGTGCTGGGGCACTTGCTACGCGGGGGTTCGCCGACGACGTTCGACCGTTTGATTTCATTGCGATTTGGTGCTGCCGCCGTCCGCGCTCTTGATGAAGGGCAAAACGGTGTAATGGTCGCACTGCATCCGCCGACGGTAAAATACGTTCCGTTAGAAGAGGCTACGAATCGGATGAAATCCGTTCCCCTGAATTGCGACACGATTTTGACCGCAAGAGACTTGGGGATTTCGTTTGGAGACTGATTGACAATTAATAAGTCAAATGTAAAAATGAAAAAAATCCCCGCACAAAGCATTGCAAGGCGAGGAAAATAGACCTCCTCATTTTTCTTTTTTCATTATTCCTTCTTAATTGATACCAATGCATCGATTCACCTCGATAGTTCGATTTCTCACGCTCACACTCCTCGCGTTGTCGATGCTCATCCCATTCTTGTGGATGCTGAGCACGGCGCTGATGTCGGAACTGGAAGTGTATCAGTTTCCTCCAAAGTTCATTCCGGCAACTGCTCTTTGGTCGAATTTTTCCGAAGCGCTTTCGATGCAGCCGTTTTTGCGGTACTTCCTCAACACGGCAATTGTCGCTCTTATCTCCGTTCTCGCGCAGTTACTCTTCTGTTCGATGGCTGCGTATGCGTTCGCGCGGATGCGATTCGTTTGGCGCGATAAACTCTTCGCACTTTATCTCGGCACGATGATGATTCCTGCAATGGTCACACTAATTCCATCGTTTCTCATCATCGTTTCATTCGGATGGATGAACACGTACGCCGCGCTCGTCGCGCCAACACTCTCCAGCGTGTGGGGCATTTTCTTGCTGCGACAATTCTTCCTCACTATTCCGAGAGAACTCGAAGATGCTGCCCGAATCGACGGGGCGGGACACTGGACAATCTTCTGGCGCATAATCCTCCCGCTCTCGAAGCCTGCCCTTGCGACTTTAGCGATCTTTGCCTTTATGGGCAGCTGGAAAGATTTCCTCTGGCCGCTGATCGTTACAAATCGAACGGACATGCGCACGGTTGAAGTGGGCATCGCGAGCTTCAGCACAATGTATCAAACCGACTGGCCGCATCAGATGGCGGCTGCGGTTGTCGTGATGATTCCCATTGTGATAGTATTTTTGCTCGCACAACAATATTTTGTTCGTGGAATAACAATGACAGGAATAAAAGGATGACGATGTAACTCAAAGAGGAAAGTTGAAAATGGAAAACGACAAAGAAGAATTCAAAAAGGCATTCAAGAAGAGATTGTATGCGTTCACGCTTAGGCTGATCGAAGTGCTTGACCAACTTCCGAAAGACACCGTTGCCCGACGACTAGGCGACCAACTTCTCAGGAGCGGCACCAGTATCATCGGCAACTATGTCGAGGGTCAATCTGCAAGCAGCAAGAAGGATTTTACAAATTACTTTACCACATCACTGAAATCGTGCAATGAGTCCAAGTTGTGGGTGGCATTGCTCCGCGATTCCAAGCGCTTGCCGGCAAACATCGCAATGAGCTTACTCGCCGAATTGGATGAAATATCAAAGATCTTCGCCTCAAGCATTCTCACCTTAAAGGGAAAGCGATAAAATTTATGCTGAATACACTCTCTTCTGTCCGATATCATTTTGCTATTTCCTTTTTGATGTTTTATGCGATCCAGATTTCATTTTCACAGTCCGTCCCTTCCTTCTCTCTCCAACCGAACGACCTTGAGCTAACTCGGCTTGCTCAACCGAGCACGTATTTCGACAAAGTCGGCAAACAATTTGCCGTGCTTGGCTACGAAAGCGGATCATTTGAAGCGTGGGCGTATCCGCTGAAGCTCTATCGGAATGTTGAACTTTCCTTCTTCATCGGCTCGTCGACAGAAGCAATACGGGCAAAAGATATCGTCCGAATCATCTCCGTCACGCCTGAAGCAACGACGCTGACGTACACCTATCAGTCATTCACGGTCAAAACGATATTCATTACGCCCATCAATGAGCCGGGCGGATTCATTTTGCTCGACGTGAATTCTACCGAACCACTCACCATCGTTTGCAGTTTTCTTCCCGCGCTGCAGCCGATGTGGCCCGCGGGCATCGGCGGGCAATCTGCGCGATGGTTGGATGATATTAAGGCGTACCAAATTTCCGAACCGACGAGGAAAAACAACGCGTACATCGGCTCGCCCGCCGCGTCGGGAATTTCTTACACGCCCGCACATATGCTCAGCGACGTGCCGAATCAATTCAAAATTGTTGTCGATAAACCTGAATCGGTACGCGGCAGATACATTCCCATCGTGATGGCGGGGGGAAAAGGTTCGCGCGATTCCATCAAGGCAATCTACACACGGCTCGCATCGAACCCCGAATTGTTGTACAGAAGCAATGTCGAATACTATCGCTCGCTTCGTTCCTCAACTCTTCGGCTCCAAACCCCGAACTCCAAACTCAATCTAGCGTTCGAGTGGGCAAAAGTTGCCTACGACAATCTCTTCGTCGACAATCCCGACCTTGGATTCGGCATGGTCGCGGGTCTCGGTCCCAGCGGCACAGGCG
>Ga0315281_10000472_pt1 | contig 55993 bp, 48 predicted proteins | sample YL17G07_0_MG_FD_204540 | JGI IMG/M metagenome (GOLD analysis project Ga0315281, IMG submission 204540) | Sediment microbial communities from Yellowstone Lake, YNP, Wyoming, USA - YL17G07_0 | ecosystem: Environmental > Aquatic > Freshwater > Lake > Sediment | place: USA: Wyoming | collected...
CTTCGCGTTCTTCTCGATCCTCTGGGCCGATCTGAGGATCGTGTTCAGCGCGTCATCTGCCTTCTCAACGATCCTGCTCTTGCGATACTTGCCCGTGGGATACCGTCTGTCGATCAGCATGGTTAGAATTTCGACAGCCTCCTCCATCGCGGAGTCGCTCTTGCCAGCGCTCTTCACTATGTGCGAGAACAAGTTGTTCAGGTCTGATCCTGATATCTCTGTCAACTTGCTCACGATCAGGTCCACAGAGGCTCCTGGATCCTTTCTTCCAAGGACCTGTTCCACAAACGGGCTAGCCTTGGCGGTTTTGGGGATCGACTTGGCGAGCGCGAGGTCCTGGGCCTTGTCCCAGTCTGCGTAGGGCGAGACTACAGAAGTGCCGAACTTGTTCGTGCAGATTAGCCTCATATTCCCTTTGGCCTCCGGGTAGAGGCTGAATATGAAAGCTCCACCGTCGGTATGGCTCCCGCCCCTCGCGTTCCAGTACATGTCGGCGTACCTGGGAACGGACGGAAACTCCTCTGATATCGATCTCAGGGCGGAATCGATCGCCTGCTTCTCCGAGGCTATTATGCCTATCTGGACATCCCCGTCGACGAGCGAGAACACCTGAGGCCTGAGCATCGAGGTGTCCGTTATTCCCATGAGCTGGAACCTGTTCTCGTAGACGCTGTTCCGACCGATGATGAAGAACCAGGGCCCGTCGGGCGAGCCGTGGATATGAGTTGCCTGAATCGCACGGTATACCTGTCTTCTATCCTCCGGAAGCATGTAGAAGTCCCGCTCGGTCGTAGGCGCGAGCGCCTCGATGATGTACTCCAGCGGGTAGCCATAGAGCCTGTTCAGGACGTCGAACAGGAGCACCGAGACCTCGGTGTCCGTCAGGAATAAGGGCACTATGTTCCTTTGGGCGAGGTATTCCGAGACAGTGTGATAGTTTGCGAAGTCCCCGTTGTGCACGAGAGCCTCGTCTAGGCCGACGAACGGGTGCGCGCCCCCCGGATGCCAAACCCTGCCCTTGGTCGGATACCTCTGGTGACCGATCCAGACATGAGCCTTGAGGTCCTCGAGCTTGTAGAACCTTATGACATCCTCGGCGTACCCGACGATCTTCATCACGATCATGTTCCTTCCGTGGGACATGACGAACGCGGACATCTGGGAGGATGCGTAGTACTTCCGGTTGATCTTGAAGCTGTTCTGGTAGACGAACTCGTCCTCTGCCTTGCGCGGGTCCATTCTTCCAAGCCGGTTCTTGGCGACGAAGGCGTCCATGGCCTCCTTCTTCACGCGTGAGAAATATCTCCAGACCTCGGGCGGCTTCACATCGAGTGACTTGAGCAGGTTCTCATCCGTGCTCGTCTCGACCTTGTACTTCTTGTCGATCTTGAAGAAAGGCTTGATGAACTCCTCCTCAAGAGCGTCCCGGATTTTCGGATCTAGATAGGCGACCTGTATGAGGTAGTCGCCCTCGAGGACCTTCTGCAGGACGCCCATCTGCTCAGGCGACAATCCGACAGCGGCGATGCCTCCGCCTTTGCCGTTTCCTCGGTTGTGCATCTGCAGCAGCGGCCGGAGGATGTGCCTTCCGGCAATCTGGACTGAACTCGCCAGCCCGAGGACGCCGCAGCCGCCCTCGGCCTCCAGCATACGCGATGCGGTTGCTGGAGCGTCCTCTCGCATCCAAGCACGAGACGATGTCACCAACGACGGATCGTCGATCAGGTCCCCACCTCCTTCGATGGGTGATCGGCGTGCTTCAGCAGGTCCATCCTACCCCTCAGCTGCGAGATGTCGTTCATGCCGAGCCGTGCGAGGAGCTCGCACCACTGGAGCCTCCAAGCGCTGTACATGTTGTAGATCCTCATAGCGCCCCAGCCATCGTCCGTGATCCTCTCGAGCTCTGGGTCAGTTGTGGCGATGCCTCTCGGGCAGCCCCTGCCGCTCTCGCAGTTCCCGCACCTCACGCACCCCAGCGCGACGAGATCGGACGTTCCGATGACCGCTCCATCCGCTCCGAGCGCGATCGCCTTCGCGACATCCATCGCGGTTCTAAGGCCTCCGCTGGCCATCAGCACGACCTCGTCTCTGATGCCCTCGTTGATGAGGAATTTGTGCACCTTTGGAATCGCGTACTCTATCGGCATCGCAATGTTCTTCTTTGCGATCTCCGGCGCTGCCCCCGTGCCCCCGTAGCCCCCGTCCAGGTGCACGATGTGCGCTCCAGCGTAATAGCTTCCGACGGAGACCATCTCGACATCGTTGGGCGTCGAGACCTTCACCGCGAGCAACGCCTTTGGGTTGATTGCGTGCGCCCAGTCTAGGTGTTTCTTGTGGTCCTCGACTGAGTAGACGCTGTGGAACGGGAACGGTGAGAACAGGCTAGTGTATGGAACGGCCTCACGCATCCGAGCTACGTCGGGCGTGTTCTTGTCGTGAAGCAGGTGGCCACCTAGGCCAGGCTTTGCCCCCTGGGCGTACTTGAACTCGAGTATCGGCGAGCGCTGAATCGTCTCTTCGCGGACGCCGAACAGGCCCGTTGCGATCTGCGTGATCACATTATCCTTGTATGGCACGAGCGCCTCAGGATACCCGCCCTCACCGGTCGATACGAAAGTCCTCCACATCCTCGCGGCTCTCGCCCGGGAAAGCATCGTGAATATGCTCACCGAGCCGAAGGACATCCCACCGCCGTACACCGGGATGGGGATCGTGACTCTTGCGCCCTCCTTTCGCCTGTTGAGCGGTATAAATGTTGATATCTCCTTGGGGTCGAACTTTACCTCACCCTCGGGGAGCTTGAAGTACAGCTTGTCGAACCCTCCCCCTGATTGGCCGATATTGCCTGGGTCGTCCAGCGGGATGGGCGTGCCCGTCTCGGATTGCTTCCAGAGAGCGAGTATCATCTCCACCGGCCATCGGGGGTCTCCCAGGCTGAGGTAGTTATCGCTCGTCTTGACCGAGAGAGACTGTGTCGGGCAGTTGGCGACGCAGAAGAAGTAGTTGACCTCGCACGAAGGACCGATGCAATTCCTATCGTTCGGAGGTAGGATCTTGGTATGACCATCGATGCGCTTGTGCACCCCGTATGGGCAGAGGCTAGCGCACATGCCACAGGAGATGCAGGTGCCAGCTCTGGTGACCGCGAACTTGTTCATGAAGTTGAGGCGATCGGCTGGCGCGAGGGCGATCTCCGGGAACTCGTCTGCCAGCAGGTCCTTGTCCCTAGGCACGTTTCTCACCTCCGCCAAGGTTCGCTAGAAGCTCGTTCTCGACATCATCGAAGAATATCGCGCGTCCGAGCTCGCCTCTCAATCTGCGGACCTCTCGGAGGCCCATGGCGCCCAGGACCTCGAGCATCTGATCTCTCCATGCGCCCACGAGGTTTGTTATCCTGCCCTCCACCCAATCGGCGGATGCGTCCTGGAGGTTGATCGGGCAGGAGCCCTTCGAGCACGTCAGACAATCCCTGCACTCGAGAGCTACAGCGAGAGCCTTCTCGAGAGCCGCAACATCCGCACCGCAGATGAGCGTCTTGGGCACATGCTCTGCCGCGGCGATGCCTCCTCCAGCGATGACAGTGATCCTGTCTCTTTGTGCCTTGGCCACCATCCGCTTGTGGATCGCGCGGAGCGACTCACGAGCATGCCTCAGCTCGCCTTCCCCTTGTTCCATGCCCTGCTCGTCGTATTCGACATGGACGACAGGAACTCCAGCCTGGAGCATCTTGAGAATCCTGTCCTCAACACCACTGGACGATTTCATCCGCATCGATAGGATCAGGTCAGGAAACCGCTTATTGAACTCCTCAACGTCGTACTCCCACGATTCCGTCGTGGCGAGCTCGATCATCCGAGTACCCTTGGGGGGGTCAATGCCCTCGACGGGCGTACGCTCCGGGAAGGAGGTTACAAGGACATCCGAGAACTCTTCGTGCAGTCCAGGTGACAGGAGTGAGGGCTGGGCGAACATGAGCGTGTCCAGGTGACGAGCTGCTCTCGCGCAGCCTCTTACGAAGGCGTCGCTTGTCGATCTCAATCTCGTGACATCGAAGACCATGGGGATCGGGAGCTCGAGAAGTTTAGGAACCTTGGTTTTTAGCGCTCCGGACGTGTTGAACTCGAGAAACAGGGCTTTCGAGCCGATGTCCACGCTCGTCGAGATGAATTCCCTGCCGTGGATGCCATCCCTGGTCGGTCTCACGATTTCGGACATGTCGGTCCACATGCCATCATAATGCGGACCTGCGAACATACCCCTATAGCCGGCGCCGAGCACAGGTATCTTGCCCGTCTCAGCCTCCCCCCAGACTGTCGAAATCCTAAGTGGAGTCCAGACTCCCCTTCCGAGCGCCTTGTACTCCGCCCCGGGAGACATTGTCAAGGCTCTTTGGGGACAGTCAGAGATGCATCTGAAGCAGTTCTTGCAGAGCTGGCTTAGAGGGTCCGCCATCTTGCGCGGGTCCTCCTCGCTCCTCTTGTGCGCTCCGAATATGCATGCCTTCTCGCACTTCCCGCAGTTCATGCAGTTGTCCGCTCTCGTTATGACGAACTTCGGAACTGGCTGAGCCCTGCCTGCCACAGTGGTGATCGGAATGTGGTAGCGCTTGTACATCTCAGCCACTTCCTCCCATGCCGTGCTTCGGCGCACCGAGCACTAGACCGCGTTCCACAAGTGAATCGTACTCCGGGAGGCTTTCAGCGAACTTCACGAAGGAGTCTATCTCCTGAGTGTCCTTCCCGAACATTTCCTCGAGCTGCTTCTCGAGTTTGTCGTATACGGACATGAGCTCCAGCTTTGATTGACAGACTTGCTCGCAGGCCTTGCATCTCATGCAGAGGAATATCCTGTGAGCGTGTTCCTTGGTGATCGATTTGCCCTCGGCCATCGCCTTCGCTGTGAGGAGCTTGCCCCTCGCAGTGACCCGTTCGTCCTTGACCACGAGGTAGGCTGGGCACACGCTGACGCACGCCCCGCACATCGCGCACTCATCCGCTGTCTTCAGCACCTCGGTCCTGCCTTCGGGCTCGAGCCTCTTCCTCGCGAACTCGGAGGCATACGCGAGCGCCTTCGAGGAGAGCGGTGAGAATGCGATCACTAGTCGCAGTATGGGCCTCATGAGGCGCGGATGGAACACAAGCCCGCCCAGTCTGCCGAACCTCCCGGAGAGGACGAAGTACTTACCTGAATTCATTATCCCAGCGGGGTCCGTGATCGACTTGAGCTTTCTCAGTTTTCCAACGCGCTGCTTGTCCTCGGCATCTAGGAATGAGTTGTTCCATATGCCGATCGAGTAGGGCCTACCTCCCTTGTCGATCAGCAGCCTGGACAGGAGCAGAGACTCAAATGCGGCGATGGTGTAGGCAAGCGTGTTGGCTTGGTCAATCGTGAAGAAGGAGAGAAGGAGCGCTTGACCCTCCGGGAGGAAGTGCACCTCGAAGAGCGGCTCTCTTTCGAGGCTCTTCATTAGCGATGACGCGCTTTCGAGTGCCTGGGGGAGAAGTTCGACCGGCATCAAGAGCTCGCTGCCGAGCATGCCTGGGCCGTACTTCCTCACCTTCATGGGAAAGAACCGCTCGCCCCAGAGATACCTCGCCAGGTATTCTCGTTCCTCGGCAATTCCCTGCTTTTTCAGAAAGGCGTTGAGCCGTTCTTCGGATTCAGGGCCCTCAATGCTTACCAGAACCGCGTCTCCAGATCTGAAGCGAGCTTGCCCGAGGACCCTGTTTGTCAGCGTCAATCTAGATGCGCTCTCAAAGAGAATGTGAACTGGAAGAACATCGCTGACTGAGAGCGCATTGGCGAAGCCGAGCGCGCTCTTCGCGTCCTCGAAGATCACTAGATGAGGCCTGGATTTCTCAGGCCTCTTCTTGACTGCGAGCGTGACCTTGGTGATGACGCCAAGCTGTCCCTCGCTTCCGAAGATAGAGGAGAATGCGACGTCCGCCTTTGAGAAGCTCCTGAGCTTCCCGTTGGGAGTCGCCAACTCTATCGACAGCACGTTCTTGCTCAGATGTCCTCTGGAGTAGCTGTTCACCCCAAGGCCGCCTGTGGCAATCCAACCACCAACCGTCGAGAACTTGGACGATGGACTGGTGGCGACGCACAGCCCATATCTCTCCAGCTCGTTATCCAGATCGGCCCACCTAGCTCCGCCTAGGACAGTAGCAGTGAGCCCTTCTGCATCGACGGCTAGTATCTTGTCCATACAAGAGACGTCGAGGACTAAACCGCCCACGACGGGCACTGCTCCCCCGAACGGGGACGATGCGGAGCCGCGAGGGACGACCGTCAAGTTGCGCGAGGAGGCGAACTTCAGGACAGCGGCGACCGCCTCAGGGGTCCTCGCCTGGACCACGATCTCGGGCATGGACCTGAATAGGATCGTCTTCATGAACCGCGGGATCTCGGACTGGTCCCTTGAGTACAGTAGCCGCTCCCCGAGGGATGAGATGACTCTGATGTCCTTGATGCCGGACTCGAGAAGCTCCTTCGCGAGCAAACCTTGCGGGGGCTCCTCCTTTGCCGAGAACTCTTTCGGAGTGGAGGGTGGGCCGTTGCCATAAATAGCCCGGCCTTGTGCACTATCCATGTGCATCCCCCCTCAGGACCAAGGGTCCCTACATACCCCTTCCGATATCCCCGGGAGAGCGCCATCCGAACCCGGCTCCGGCGCGGAGCCACCCATTTGCGGATGCGTGTCAGCGGGCCTCAATGGCGTATGCTCCCAAGTACAAACGGCGTAGGCAAGAGTCCGTATTTAGCACTTTCCCATTCTGACCACATCAACTGGTCGAAAATCGGTTCCTGAGAGCATATCTGGCCAACGGAATGTCGAGAACCTGGCAGTAACGTGGAAGACTATTAATAGTGTGGAGTAAACATCCCTACCAGCACGAGTTGTGTGCCGAGTGATACGAGAAGCCGAACGTCGACAACGTTTTTTGAGCCGATAGTTTGAATCCCGTAACAGCCACGGATGCAATTGTGCACAACACAAACAGGAAGAATGGACATGGAAGAGAGCGTTAATGCACCCCCACAAGAGGGGCAAAGCGTAGAGACGAAGATCAAGGACCTGAGCCCGCAGTCAAAGAGGGTAGACGTCCTTGCAAAGTGCCTCGAGGTCGGAGAGTCAAGAGACATCCCCGGGAAGTTCGGAAGCTCGAGGAAGGTCGCAGAGGCGACGGTAGCGGACGAGACCGGTGGTATTGTCCTCTCACTTTGGGACAACCAGATCGGCACGATTGCCAAGGATGATGTGCTCGAGATCAAGAACGGATATGTATCGCTCGTTAGAGGGCACATGCGCCTGAACGTAGGGAAGTACGGGACGCTATCGAAGGCCGAGAAGAGTCTGGAGTCGACGACCACAGACCCGAACATGAGCGACAAGGAGTACGAGCAGGAGCGCAGGCGCTTCGACAGGCCTCAGGGCGGCGGCAACAGGTTCGGCGGCAGGGGTGGCGACAGGTCACACCGCGACCGGGACTTTGGCAGCAGTGATGACAGGCCCAAGTACATGAACAAGGGCCGCAGACGGTTCTAGACGGTTCCTCAAGGATCCTCTGGAATAGGAGCGCTGGATACGCGCACCAACAAACCCTTTTCTTTTGATTCTTATTTCATCTCAGCGTGCTGAACTAGCCCGGCCGCCGCATCTTTCTTCGATGGGTGGTCCTTCTCAGGACCAATCATCTTCGCGAACACGAGATAGCCTGCCGATGTCAGAGCCCCGATTCCTCCGAAGAAGAACCAAACATAGTGCGGATCTGGCAGCGCATCCAGGAGGGTCATGCCTACTAGGAATCCGACACCGGATCCGAGAGTCTGCACGAACCCTGAGAACCCCATGTACGTTCCGCGCCTGGCTTCAGGCGCCATGTCTGCAATGATGGCCGAGACTATAGACATGTAGACAATCTCGCCGACACTGATGACTACTATGCACAGCAGAAGCGTGTAGAACTCCGTCGCCAGGAATATCAGCGCAAAGCCCAGCGACGCGATCATCTGCCCTAAGAGCAGCACGAGCGAACGCCTGTATTGCACCATTAGCGACGTCACCGGGAGCTGGAACACCACGGTGATCATCCCACTCACGGCGAAGAGTATCCCGAAAAGGTAGGCGTCCACGCTTAGCTCGGAAGAGGCGTACAGCGGCAGAACTGATATCCACTGAGAGAAGAAAAACCAGAAGACGCCGCTGAGGGAGCACAACAACAAGAACGCCCTATCCTTCCTGACGTTGAGCACCTTTCTGAGCGTGATTTCGTCACTGATCACATCGGGCTTCGTCTCCGGGATGAACGCGAGGTTCATCGCGAACGCGCCCGCGAGTACCACGGAGCCGAACACGAAAAGGTTCCTGAGCGGCGACGTGGCAACGATGATCGTGCCAAGGGTAGGTCCGAAGATTATGCCAATGTTCCAAGAGATCCTGAGCGTGCTGAATGCCTTCGGCCTGTCGCGAGACGGGATCACATCTGCGATCATCGCGTTGGCAGCAGGCATGTAGAGTGATCCAACGAACGAATCTGTAGCGGCAACCAGGAATGTCGTAATAAAATTGGAGACGAAGAAGTACAGCAGCATCGTGATTGACATCAGCCCGAGGCTTGCGAGGAGGACCTTCTTTCTCCCGATCCTATCAGCGAGCATGCCGCCGATAATCATCGATGGCAGACCCGCAATGACGTAAGCCATCATGACAAGGCCAATAAGCGGGACCGAGATGTGGATCTCATTATACATGTACAGCGCAAGGAATGGTATGACTAGCCCGAACGCCATGTTCTCTATCAGCGCGCTCGTGACCAGCACCTTGAATGCTCTGGGGGAGGCTTTCAGACCCTCTAGAACCATCTGTACACCCTTGCAGACCTACTCTCAACGCGGAACACGCGACCGAGCACCGGCAGGGGCAATGGAATGGTATTATTAACTCTCCATCGCTTCCTGGGTTTCGGGGCGGAAGAATGGCCTCGTGCCACATAAGCATTCTGTCACAGGACGACATCAATCTCGTGCATGCAAAGACTCTGGAACTCCTCGACAAGCCCGGCGTCAAGATCCAGAGCGCAAAGGCGCTTGATGTCCTGGAGGAAGGCGGTGCGGAGATCGATCACAAGACGATGATTGCGAGGCTTCCCGAGAGCCTCGTAAAGGAGACGATGAACAGGCTTCCGAAGAAGGTTACACTCGCAGCTAGAAACCCAAAGCAGGACATGGTGGCTCCAAGGACAGGACCGCCATACATGGCCACAAACGGCACTGCGGTATATGTTGCCGACCCTGAAACCAAGGTGAAGCGTGCCAGCATGGGCAGAGACCTCAAGGACTTCATGGTGCTCTGCGACGCCCTCGACCCTTTGGACTATGTTTGGCCCATTGTTGCAGCGCACGATGGACCCGTGGGCTTTCACGCGTTGAACGAGATGGTGATCTGTGTCCAAAACACCACCAAGCACGTCCAAGGAGAGGCGATGTCTGGCGCAGAAGCTCGAGAGATGATCAGAGTAGGCGAGATCATCGCAGGTGGCAAGGACGAGCTAGCGAAGAGGCCGGTCTTCTCTGTCGTTCAATGTCCAATATGCCCCCTGGAATTCGAGAAGGGCTCAGCTGATGCCGTCGTTGAATTCGCAAAAGCCGGGATCCCGGTCGTGTCCATGTCCATGGCACTTTGTGGGTTGACTGCGCCAGTCACGGTCGCATCGGCCATCACGATTGTCAACGCTGAGAACATTGCCAGCTTCGCGATATCCCAGATGAGCAAGGCGGGCGCTCCTGTGATCTACAGCTCCGAATCCAGCGTGATAGACATGAGAACCGGGGAGATTCAGTATGGGGCGATGGAGCAGCTCATGATTGCTGCTGGGGTTGCGCAAATGGCGAAGCGCTACGGGGCTCCGACGATGGTTGGGAGCTTCGGAGTCGGAATAAGCGGGGACATGCCCGGAATCGATTCAAAGGCGAGCGAATTGATGTTCGACTCGATGACGAACCTCGCTTTGACGGACTTCTCCTCTGGGGTAGGCGGACTCGACCAGGCGAAAGGAGCCTCGTTTGAGCAGTGCGTAATCGACACAGACATCTGGGAATCGATCAGGGACGTGCGAAGGGATGTGAGTTTCGATGACGAACACTTTGCCGCGGAACTCATAGCCTCCGTTGGTCCAGGAGGCAACTTCCTGAAATCCCCCCACACTGCAAGGAACATGAGGAAGGAGCTATTCCTGCCTAGCTCGTCAAAGTCGGCTCTGTATGAACTCTACCGTCTCAGTGGAGACCAGAAGAGCATGGTCGAGCAGGCAAGGGAAAGGGTGAGGAAGATCCTCTCTTCGCACAAGCCCGAGCCGATCCCCAGGGAAGCAAAGAAGGGGATAGACCAGATCCTGGCATCACACAGCTAGCGCCCACTTCATTTTGTAGGCTTGATAGCCTCGACGAACTTCTGCCAACGCTTGGCGTCCTCGATCCGGCTCAGGACCTCATTCTTCCTGAACTCCGCCTTCTCGAGGGATTCAACGCTCCTGAGCTCATCTATGGCGCGGAGGATTCCGCATACCTCTTCGAGCAGCCCCTTCGCTGCATCGATAGTCATCTTGTCGAGGGCCAGCTTCTTCTCGAGCGACTTTTCCTTCGCTTTCAACAGGCTGATGAGCTCGTGCACCTCAGCGACCTCCTCTGGGCTGAGCTGTTCCTTGGTAGTGAGATTGTAAACAACCTCTCGGAGATCTATCTCGGAATCTCCAAGCAGCTCGTGCTCAGGTATGAGCATGCCAACCCAGTAGACAAGTGAGTGCACCCTGGAGAGCATGTGAGCTCTCTCCTCGGGAGTCAGAAGGTTCCGACCATCAATCAGGGCCGGTGCTGTCGAGGATATCATAGCTTCTAGGCGAAATGCACTCGGTGCCTTAACATAGTTCTGGGCGGGAAGTCCCGCTTTCGATTGGTCACGCGGTTGCAGAAGGCAGGATAACCATCAGCCTCTGTATCGGCCTGACCTCTCCAACGGGCTTGCCAATCCAAAACGGTGTGACCGAGGAGATGAGCACTATGATCGTGCCAATCAGACAGAGGTAGAAGCCTGTCCACAGCAGATTGTGCAACGTCACCATCGCATGTCCAGTTGTTGTGCCCAATATCGGTGAGATGTCCCGATAGAACTCCAATAGACCGCCCATGGACACTATGCCGCCAAGAGTCGAGAAGAAGGAGACCACAACGCCAGCTATGAACAACCATACACAAAGAGGCAATTCATCCAAATAGACTCCGTAGATGCTGTAGAGCCTGTCGTAATCTAAGGATTCCTGTATGTAGTCAAGCCCCGTAAGCTCGACAGGCGACCGGTCGATAAGCGGGCCCTCTTGGGTCGAGTAGATCCACGGAAGAAACAATCCACCGAGTGCGATCAAAGCTCCGACCAAGGCAACGATATTGACACTCAGCCTCTTCGCCATTCTCTCCTCAATCTGAGCCACTATCCTTACGCTATAAAGGCATTGGCAGCGTGTTGACGGATGAGTCGAATTGGAGCCGGTTCGCTGGTTTCAAAAGCGTCATTTGGATATGCGTCTGAAAGCTTCATCTGAGATCTCCAGGGAGTCCCGGATGTCCCTGTCCGAATGGACCAGAGATGTGAAGAAGTGCTCGTCAACGTGAGGAACTCCAAAGAAAACCCCTTTGCCCAAGGAGTACATGAACCAGTGCCTCCACTTCTCAGCATCAACCCCCATAGCATCCCTCCAGGTCTTGACCTCCTTGTTCGTGAAATAGATCTGCCCGAGAGAGCCGGCGGATTCGACCCAAACGTCCACGCGTCTGTCTTCGGCGACATCTTTGAGACCATGGAATAGAGAATCGCCGATCCGGTCTATCTTTCGGTAGGTGCCGGACTTCGAAAGGATTTTCAAAGTTGCCAGCCCGCCCGCCACGGAAACTGGATGCGCGTTGTAGGTCCCGCCGTGATACACGTTTCCTCCATCCTTCGGAGTTATTTCCTGCATGATCTCCTTCTTCCCTCCGAATCCTGCGAGCGGGTATCCACCACCGGCGATCTTAGCAATACATGTCATGTCAGGTTTGACATCGTACCTCTCTTGTGCTCCTCCGAACGCGACCCTGAACCCTGTCAGGACTTCATCGAAGATCAGGACGATCCCCAAGTCCTTCGTTAGCTTCCTCAGCCTCTTGAGATAGTTGTCCCTTGGGACGAAGCATCCTCCGCCTGCCTGGATGGGCTCAATGATGACCGCTGCCAGCTCGTCCGCGTTCTTCGATATGACCTCCTCAGTGGCGCCCCAGTCGTTGAATGGATACATCACGACGAGGTCGGAGATGCTCTTCGGAATGCCTTTCCCGAATGGTATCGTCGGCTGGCAGTTCTTGTCCTTCAGCTTGTCGCACGGAATGTCCAGGCCCTGGAGAACATAGTCGTGGCCTCCGTGATAGGACCCTTCGGCCTTGGCGATCTTCTCCTTGCCCGTGTAGGCCCTAGCCACCCTCAGAGGGTGCATGGTCGCCTCGGTTCCGGAGTTAGCGAACCTGAACATCTCGATCGAAGGAATGGCCTTTCTGATCATGTCCACGTACTCCACTGCCCGGTCCTGTGACGCGCCGTACATGGTCCCTTGCTTGATCTGCTGGACCACGGCTCTTGCGACCTCCGGGTGGTTGTGGCCGAGTATCATCGGTCCGTAGCCCAGGGCGTAGTCGATGATCCTGTTGTCGTCGAGATCGTACAGGTAGGGCCCCTTGGCCCTCTTCACATAGAACGGATAGGGCTCGAAGAATCTCACGTTACTCTCCACGCCCGCTGGGAGCACCTTCTTCGCCTTTTCGAAGTGCGCTCTGGATTTCGCCGTCCTGGACACGTACTCCTTCTCGTAACTAGCTACTGCTGGCATGCTGCACTCACCCTCGCATGTTCTAGAAGGACCACTTGGATAGCCCAGCACCACGCTCGGCAGTATCAACAACAATTGACCCACACGGATAATGCCATAGCCTCGGGCAGTCCTCTGTGCGGCCCCCAAAACGTTGCTTTGGTAGAAAAGAGTTGCTGACGGTCGAAGATTCGTGGAAAAGCGTATCTACCCCGACCAGCCCTATCGAAGGCGAGGGAGGACCAGAAGATGCCATCGTTCAAGTGTAAGGACATAGGAATGGATTGCCCGTTCGAGGCCAAGGCCTGGACTGAGGGCAGCCTCATGAAGAAGATCCAGATGCATGCAATGGAAGCGCACAACCTGACGGAGATTCCGTCGGATATGCTTGAGAAGGTCAAGAAAGCGATAAAGTAGAACCTTGAGGCGAGCTGGAAAAACTAAACCCATTACTTCATGTCTTTGTTTTCGTTCCGCTGCAAAGACACCGTAAAAGCCACGCACAGGAGTGATTGTGACGAGCCTCGATGAGTCGATTGAGCGCGCTGCGAAGGATTTGGGGATCGTTTTAGTCGGATACTCATCCATCGAGCGGACGGAATACAGCAGGATAGTGCAAGACAGGATAGAACGTGGATTGATCCCCAAGAAGATCATTCAGGCAACTGATTGTTTCAAGAATCCCGACGTCTACTCTGACCCGGCCCGCTCGATGGCCGGGGCAAAGACGCTCATCTGCGTGGGAGGACCCTATCTGGAAAGCAAAGCTCGGCCCAACGACTTCAAATCACACGGAGCGATCGGTAGGCATTACTGGAGGGATAGCTACACAGACCTGGAAGCTAAGCGCAACGCGCTCATCGATTGGCTGAAGGGTCAGGGGTTGGACGCAGTGCCCGCGAAGGTACATCCAAGGGAGGCCGCCTTTGAGACCGGCCTCGCGTGGATTGGAAGAAGCGCACTCGCCATCAATCCCACATACGGTTCCTGGGTGCTGTACTACTCTCTGGTGACAGACGCGTTCCTCGCGCCGTCAGAAAGGATCAGCAAGTCCTGCCCGAAGGGGTGCAGACGATGCATGGACTCTTGTCCCACGAAGGCCCTGATCGAGCCGTACACTTTGGATGTGAGCCGGTGCTTGAATTTCATACTGGAGGATACTGGTACGATACCTGAATGGGCGAGAGACGGAGTCGGGAACAAGATCAACGGTTGTGATGTCTGCCAAGAGGCGTGCCCGATGAATTCGAAGGTCAAGCCAGCTCCGCAGCCGTTGACAGCTAGTGAGCCGAATCCGGGGCTTGTCCCGTTCCCCGAGCTCGAGCGATGCTTCTCAGTCACAGAGGATGAGATGAAGGTCAACTATGGCTACATGGACTGGTTCGAGCCGACGACGAGGTACCTGAAGAGGAATGCGCTCATAGCGGTTGGGAATTCCGCGGACCATGACCTCTCGAAGACAGCCGAGCGGTTCTTGGACTCGAAGGACCAGATCCTGAGAAACCACGCACGCTGGGCGAAGGACAGGTTGCGGTGAACCTCTCCGCAAAGGATGATTAACTCGAATCTTGAATATCGGCTCGATGGAGCCGAGGTACAAGCTAGGCAAGCGCATAGTCGACGGGCTTTGGGAGCTGTTCGTTTTCGTCAAGTACCCGAAGATCCTGCTCCTGGCAATCGTCGTGTTCCTCGCATATGGCGCATTCCAGGACGATGCTGTCCAGAGGTACTTCCATTCACTCGGAGAGTTCGAATATGTCTCGGCGTTCCTAGGAGGCATGTTGTTTGCCTTCGGATTTGGAGCGCCTTTCGGAGTCGCGATCCTGGTGACCATCGCGGACACGGTAAACGTGTTCGCCGCAGCTTTGGTGGCTGGACTAGGAGCCTTGCTCTCAGACTACCTTCTCTTCAAGTTCATCAGATTGACATTCATGGACGAGATCGAGAGGTTCAAGGACTCCAAGGCTTTCTCACTCTTCCACGGACTGCTTGTCAGGAGGATTCCGCCCAGGCTGGCATTCTACATGTCTATGGGCGTCGCGGGACTCGTCATAGCCTCTCCATTGCCTGACGAGATAGGTGTCGCAATGCTCGCGGGTCTAACAACGGTAAGAGAGAGGACGTTCGCGATCGTGTCTTTCTCGCTTAACACCCTCGGAGTCCTAGTTGTGCTCGGCGTAGGGCTCGCAGTCTAGCAAGGATATATACTCATTTCTGTGGGTAGACCACGACTTTGATAGAATCCGTCGCCCGCGCCACCAGCTCGAATCCCTTCTGGGTGTCCTCTAGCCTGAATCTGTGCGTGATCATGTCGCTCACAATGACCTTCCTGATGCGCATGAGCTCAATCGCCTCGCGGATGTCCTGCGGGCTCCCAGCATAGGTCGTCTTGATCGTTATCTCATCCTTCCAAAAGTCTCCGAGCGGGATGTTGACTTCAACCCCCGGCAGCGGAGGAGCGAACAGGAGAAGAGTCCCGCCGCGGTCGATGATTCTGAACCCTTGGGCGATCGCCTGGTCCGCTCCCGTGCTAACGATGACGAAGTCCGCTGGCCTGCCATCGTTGAGCTCTCTGACGAACGCAGGAACATTCTCGTTCGCATTGACCACATAGTTCGCCCCGAATCTTTTCGCGGCGTTCAACCTGTAATCGGAGACGTCCGTGGCGATGATATTGCCTGCGCCCATGGCCTTTGCAAGCTTGATATTGAGGAGGCCTGCGATGCCACTCCCGAGGACAGCAACGGTGAGGCCGGGCTTGAATCCGCATATCCTAAAACCCCGGACAATGCACGCGAGTGGTTCTATGAACACGCCGTCGTCGTATGTCAGCTGAGTTGGCAGCGCGAAAGTGCCCTTCTCCACATTGATCTGCGGTGCTCGAAGATACTCAGCAAACCCACCAGGGTAGAAGTTCGTAGTCCTGAGAGTGTCGCATGTCGACTCGTGGCCCGCCATACAATACCTGCAGGTTCCGCAAGGAACGTGATGCGAGACGAACACGCGGTCTCCCACCTTGTGTCCCTTGACGCCCTGACCGACCTCGACGATATCCCCTGCGATCTCATGGCCGAGCACGAGAGGTGCGCGCTTCACCCTGTACCATTCCATCACGTCGCTCCCGCAGATCCCACTCGCAACGACCTTGACCAACAGCTCCCCTGGGCCGATGGTTGGTTTCGGCATCTCCTCGAGACGAACATCGCTGTTCCGATAGTACATCGCGACGCGCATTTCCTCGCCTTTAGTACGGATCTGTATGAGAGTCGTAGTCACTTGATCTTCGAAAGCTGCTTGTAAAGATTGTATGCCTCTTTGACGCTGGCGTCCTCGTGGACGATCTTCCTGACGGCCTTAATCATTGGGATCGGGTTGTCGGACTGCCAAATATTCCTGCCCATGTCCACGCCCGTCGCTCCTGCCTTGATCGACTTGAACGTGAGTTCAAGCGCCTCCTTCTCCGGAAGCTTCGGCCCACCAGCGACGACGATGGGCACGGGACAGCTCTCGACCACTTTCTCGAAGCCGTCGCAGTAGTATGTCTTCACGATATGGGCCCCGATCTCCGCCGCGATCCTAGAGGCGAGTCCGAGGTATCTGGCATCCCTCTTCCCCAGCTCCTTGCCGACGGCCGTGACGGCGAGCACGGGCATGCCGTGCCTCTGCCCCTCGTTCACGAGCTCCGACAGCGCAAGCAGGGTCTGACGCTCGTGCTTGCTGCCGACGAATATTGACAGTGCGACGCCGGAAGCGTTGAGCCTCAGAGCGTCCTCGACGCTCGTGATGATACCTTCGTTGGAGAGATCCTCACCGACGATGCTCGTGCCCCCAGAGACCCGCAGCACGACCGAGTTGCATATGGTCGGGTCGATCGACGACCTCAGCACTCCACGGGTCAACATGATCGAATCCGCATAGGGCGCGAGTGGCATGATGGTCTTCCGCGGGACCTCTAGCTTCGAGGTCGGCCCGAGGAAGTACCCGTGATCCACAGCCAGCATGACCGAGCGCCCAGTGTCAGGAACGATTATTCGCGATAGTCTGTTGCTCAAACCCCAATCCATTCAATCACCTCAATTCGATTGCGATTCCAAATGGCTTCAGTTGGAAGAGGACCTACGATATTTATAGGTTCTCAGCTCCGGCAAGGCCCCTTTAGGTCTTTCGATGGCATCCCCGCAGAGCCGGCTTATCTCGCGCCAGCCATACTCAACCAATGGAGGTGTCAGCGATGCCGACAAGAGCCGAAATGATGCATTCAGTCGAGGAATACCTCAGGACGAGGAATGAGGCGAGAATGCCTCAGCCCATAGTGTCCGCTATCGCCGTTGGCCTCTGCATGATATTCCTGGGCGCGTTGATGTCAGGTTTGTTCTGGTCTGTGTCCAGGTTTGCGTCCTACAACATCTGGATCCTTTGGCCAATAGGCATAACGTTCTTGGGTTTAGGTTCAGCCCTGGTTCTCCTGGGAAAGAAAGGAACTGCGAAATACAGGGTCACCGAAACTACGAGGTATCCGCAGCAGACAGGAGAGATCGTAGACATGTTCTTTCAGATTCTGGGCGAGGACTATCTCTGGTTCGTTGTTGCGTGGCTTATCGCATGGATGATCGGTTTTTCTTTTATCGCGTGGCATTTGGGATAGATCCCGGTTCAGAAGGAGTCACTTCTTGTCCGATTTCTTCCTGCCGATGAGAAACTCCCAGTCAAAGATCTGCTCGACCTGCTCGGGAGTCAGAATGTGCTTCTCAATCACGAGTTCCTTCACCGACATATTCCTCCTGAGCGCCTCCTTGGCCAGCTCCGCGGACTGCATGTACCCTATGTGGGGATCCAGGAATGTAGCGATGGACGGGTTCTTCTCGAGGTAACTCCTGCACTTCTCCACGTCCGCTTCGATCCCGGAGATGCACTTCTCGATGAATACTGGGATATAGTTGTCCAAGAGGACCATCGACTCGAGTATGTTGTGGATCATGACGGGGTTCATGACGTTCAGCTCCATCTGCCCCGCCTGCACCGCCATGGATACCGAGATGTCGTTGCCAACGATCTGGAAGCAGATCATATCCATGCACTCTGCCATGACTGGGTTGACCTTCCCAGGCATGATCGAGGATCCTGGCTGAGTCGCTGGCAGCCTGATCTCCGCCCATCCAGTCGTCGGTCCTGAATTCATCAGCCTGAGGTCGTTTGAGATTCTTATGAGCTCCAGCGCGAGGGCCTTCAGCCCTCCGGAAATCATTGCGAAGTCGAGCCTGCTCTGGAGAGCCTCCCTCGGGTCCTCGGCCTCTATGAGATTCAGGCCCGTGATCTGCCTCAGGTGCCGGACTACCTGCCTGTGGTAGTCCGGATGTGTGTTCGCACCAGTTCCGATCGCGGTCGCGCCCAGCGGGACCTCCTCCAGGAGCTTGAGCTTCTCCTTGAGCTGGTCTCTCGCTTTCCTGATAGCGACCGAGTACGCCATGAACTCCTGTCCAAGGGTGATCGGGAGCGCGTCCATGAGATGAGTCCTGCCGGACTTCAACACCCGCTCGAACTCCATGCCCTTCTTCGCGAACGCCTTCCTGAGGTCGTCCAGGTTGTCCATGAGTTCCTGGGCGATGATGAGTATGCACAGCCTCATCGCGGTCGGGTATGTGTCGTTCGTCGACTGGGCCATGTTCACATGGTCGTTCGGATTGATGACGGAGTACTCGCCCTTGCCGCGCCCTATCAGCTCGAGCGCACGATTGGCGATAACCTCGTTGAGATTCATGTTGAATGATGTGCCTGCGCCCGCCTGGAAGTCATCGACGACGAACTGGTCGTGGAGCTTGCCTGCCATGATCTCGTCGCACGCTGCGACGATGGCCTCCGCGATGTACGGCTCCAGCCAGCCGACGTCCATGTTCGCCAGAGCGGCAGCCTTCTTGACCATGGCGTAAGCGCTGATGAACTCCGGTCTCGCGCGTATCCCGCTCACCGGAAAGTTCTCGGTCGCCCTGAGCGTCTGAATGCCGTAGTACGCGTCCTCGGGCACCTGACGCTCGCCGAGGGAATCGCGCTCAAGCCTTGTGTTCATCGGACCCAATACCTCCTCGATGGGGGCTTTCGAGCATCCCGATGAGTGATATTTCTAGATTCTCCCGACAAGCAGGTCTGGGTAGCAGAAACGCGCGCGCGGACGTGGAAAAGTCTTAGGTGGGCTCGGTGATTATCTCAAAGAGGTCTAACAATTGAACGAGGAGATCCACGCACATCTCAAACACGCTGGCGGGTACAAGTTCGACGTCACTTTCGACGAATGGTCCAAGGGGAAGCTCACGACCGACGAGTCCGAACCCTTGGGAAAGTCCGAGGGGGCGACGGCTGCGATGATGCTCGCGTCCGCAGTGGGACATTGCCTTAGCTCAAGCCTGATCTTCTGCCTTGAGAAGTCAAGGGCCAAGGCGAAGGACCTGGTCACAGATGTCGATCTGAAGTTAGCGAGGAACGACAAGGGGCGCTGGCGTGTTGAATCAATTAAGGTCAATTTAAAGCCGTCAGTAAATGATGCTGACAGAGAAAAGTTAAAGCGTTGCGCAGGCATGTTTCAGGACTTCTGCATTGTATCGGCGAGCGTCCGACAAGGAATCAACATCGATGTAGAGGTGGATGACCGAGGAAGCTGATGGGAGGTCGACAAAGATGCCCTTGATACCACAGAAGGAACGGGAGAACCTGATGAAGGAGTTCTCGGCGAAGCTTGTGAACGATGTCAGGCTAGTGGTCTTCACACAGGAGTTCCCGTGCATGTACTGCAAGGAGACCGTGGATGTGGCCAACGAACTCGCTGAGCTCTCGCCCAAGATCAAGGTCGAGGTCTATGACTTCGTCAAGGACCAGATGAAGGCGAATGAGTTCAGGATCGACAAGATCCCGGCGATAGCAGTCATCGGGACCAAGGATTACGGTATAAGGTTCTACGGCATCCCGTCTGGGTACGAGTTCTCATCGCTGCTGGGAGACATTTACGATGTCTCAAGAGGCGATAGTGGGCTATCGCCGAAGACCAAAGAGGCACTCAAGAGCCTCGACCAATCGGTGCACATCCAGGTTTTCGTAACGCCCACATGCCCGTATTGTCCCGCAGCTGTCAGGCTCGCTCACAGGATGGCGATCGAGAGCGACATGATCTGGGCGGAGATGGTCGATACGACCGAGTTCGTGCCGCTCGCGCAGAAGTACGCGGTCTTGGGGGTTCCCAAGACCATCATCAACGAGAAGACCGAGGTCTCTGGAGCAGTGACCGAGGATCTCCTGCTGGGGCAGATCATGCACGCGGTGACTCACCAGGAGCCGCTGCAGCCCAGGTAGGCGCGCGTTATGGAGTGGCGTAGATGACCGCACCGAAGGACGAGAGCAAGAAACTCGAACATGTGCTCGAGGCTCTCTCGTCTCTCAGGGGCGTGAGGATCGCGTTCTATCTCAAGCGCGAGGAGCGGAAGGAGCTCGAACGGATCGAGAGGATGCCGAGGATGGGACCCCTGGCCGTGGAGAACCAGGGGGTATTCGAGTGCTTGAAACGGAAACACCTTGTGTGCATAGTCAAGGACAAAACCTTCAGGCCTCCGCCGTGCCCGACGGTCCTTCTTATTGACGACGATGGCAACACGATAGGCAAGGAGATCCTACCTGGCGAGAAGGTGAAAGCAGCTCCCGGGCAGAGGCTGCTTCATGTCGGCAGGGACTTCGTGGTTTTCTACGATGGCAGAAGGGCCGCCAATGCGAGGTTCGTGCTGCCCCCGATACCGTTCAAGGAGCTCGACGACATGGAGGGCGTGTCAAAGGCCGCATCCTCAAGCCCTTCGACCCACGGGGACCTCTTCATTAAGAAGAGCAAGGGCCTCGATGACGATCCCAAGCTAGCTACTATACTAATAGGGTTCGACCTCCGGTAGCCTAGCATTTCCCCAATGCCCGCGGGGCGCAATTCGTACCCGGCTGTCGAGGTGCAGCCCGGCAGTGGCGGTTTTCGAATCAGAGCCTTGTTTATATATGCTTTTTCCAAAGGAGCCCCCTGACCTTCGAAGGAACTTTAAGAAGGCCCTCCAGAAACCGGAATTGCATCCGGCGGGGAAGCAGGGTACATGGGGAAGATTTAAATCACATATTTCCATGCGCTCTCATACTCAACCTGCGCATCAGGGAGCGTCGCGCGCAGATGAGAGGCCAATGGTGTTAGAATGGTTGGTAAAGCGAATCCGTTTGAGGAAATGAAGAAGATGGTCGACAAGGCGGGGAAGACCCTTGGACTCGACCCGGGAATGGTCGAGGTCCTGAAGAGCCCGAAGAGGGAACTCCATGTCCACTTCCCAGTCAGGATGGATGATGGATCTATCAGGGTTTTCACAGGATACAGGGTACAGCACAACGAAGCCCGTGGCCCATACAAGGGAGGCATCAGATACCACCCGCAGGTGGACATCGACGAGGTCAGAGCGCTCTCGTCCTGGATGACCTGGAAGACCGCGACTGTCGACATCCCCTACGGTGGTGCCAAGGGAGGCATCATCTGCGACCCGAAGAAGATGTCAGTCGGCGAGATCGAGAGGATGACCCGCAGGTACGCCTCCGAGATATCAATCATCATCGGTCCGGAGAAGGACATTCCGGCTCCAGATGTGAACACTGGTGGCCGCGAGATGGCCTGGATCATGGACACTTTCAGCATGCAGAAGGGCTACCCGGTCCCCGGCGTCATCACCGGCAAGCCAAGGGAGCTCGGCGGCTCGCTCGGCAGGCCCGAGGCGACATCTAGGGGCCTGGTGTTCTGCGTCAGAGAGGCCGCGAAGAAGATGGGCATGAACCTTAAGGGAGCGACCGTGGCCATCCAGGGATACGGCAATGTGGGCGCGTTCGCGCACAAGTTAATCGAGCGCGACTTCGGCGCTAAGGTCATCGCTGTCACGGACTCGAAGGGCGGCATCATCAACGAGAAGGGCCTGAAGTACGATGATGTCTGGGCGCACAAGGTCAAGACCGGCAGCGTGATCGGGTACCCCGGCTCGAAGCCGATCAGCAACGAGGAGATCCTCGAGCTCAAGGTAGATGTTCTGTTGCCATGCGCTCTCGAGAACGTCATCACGAAGGACAACGCTGCGAAGATCAAGGCCAAGATCCTCGGCGAGGGCGCGAATGGCCCGACGACCTTCGAGGCAGACGCGATAATGTTGAAGAACGGCGTGCTCGCCTTGCCCGACATCCTTGCGAACTCAGGCGGAGTCACAGTGAGCTACTTCGAGTGGGTCCAGAACAACTACAACTACTACTGGACCGAGGAAGAGGTCAACAAGCGCCTCGACGGAAAGATCACCACGGCGTTCCACGAGGTCTGGAACATGCACGAGAAGTACAAATGCAACATGAGAGACGCAGCCTACCTCGTAGCGGTCAAGAGGGTCGCGGACGCCACGAGGCTCCGCGGATTCTACCCGTAGACAAGAATCAAACTCCAACCCATCCGGGGCTATGAGGCTCCGGATGGAGAACTTACATTTTTGGCACTATTTCGTTCCAAACTGCATTGAATTTGAATGCTGAGAGGCGCTGAAGGCCGTACAACGCCAGCAGGGAGAGGGCAACGGATTCTGCGTTCACGGAGAAGACCTGAGCTATCTTCACAACGCATTCCCCCCGCTCGCCTTCAATCTTGGTCAGCCTGTATCTGTACTCGATCAGCTCTTGACCGCTCTTGCTTCGGAACACGGAGCCAAACAGCGCGTGTTTCATGACGATCTCCTGACCAGTAGCCATCCGAAGCAGAAGCTTGGAACCCAACATCTGAGCGTCTATCTCGGACAGGGGGCCTCCGTTGAGACTGATCGTGAGCGGATAATCCTTCTTCTTGAGCACCCGCAGTTCCAGCCTGCCCCAGGCGGATTCGCAGTTGACCTCTCGCTCGGCTGCCAAAATGAAATCCATTCGCCCGAGGATGTTCCCCCGAATGTCGAAGACCTGGAACTTTCCCAGCTCGTCCGGCTTCTCCAGCATTCTCCACTCGAGTTCCGACAATCGATTCACATCCGGTCACTGGGCCTTCGCCGCTTCCAGGATAGCCTTGCCGATCTCGTCCGCAAGTACGACTGTCTGTTTGCCGGACTTCATATCCCTCAGCATCACCGAGCGCTTGGCCATCTCCGCCTTGCCGACGATCACAGCGAACCGCGCGTTGACCGCGCTCGCGTACTTGAGGTTCTTGCTGAGGCTCCTGCGCATCAGGTCAACATCAGCTCTTAGGCCATGCGACCTCAGCCTGGCGACGAATCCGAAAGCGTACTTTCTCATGTCGTCATCTGTCGGGATAACGTATGCGTCCAGCGGGGACAGCTCCTCAACCGGCCTCTCCGCCTCCAGCGCCAACATCACCCGGTCGATGCCAATGGCGAAGCCCGTGCTGAAGACTGGCTCTCCCCCGAACAGCTCGGACAGAGTGTACGAGCCGCCGCCCAGAACCTGCTTCTCGGCTCCGAGCTTGGGCGCGTCGACCTCGAACACCATGCCCGTGTAGTAGTCTAGGCCGCGGACTATGCCCATGTCGACCTGGCAGTCGTCGATCCCGTAGAGCTTCAGAACAAGGAAGATTTCCTTGATGTGCTCCTTTGCCTCTGAATTGTCGGCATTGTCGAGGACCTCGATGCCGCCCTTCATCTCAGCCATACTCGCGATCTTGTCGAACAGCTTCCTCGGAAGCGCTTTCGCATCAAACATGTCCCCGAGGGCGTCGAAGTCCTCCTTGTCAATCATCCTTAGGACCTCTGATGCGACTGCTTGGTCCTTAATCTCCGACTGTACCAGTGATTTGAGGATACCTATGTGTCCTACTCGGACAACGAAGTTCTCGAGCCCGGCAGCCCTGAGGCAGCTGATCGCAAGCGCGATCACCTCGGCGTCCGTCTCGGGGTTCTCTGCGCCTATGAGCTCAGCGCCAAGCTGGAAGAACTCCCTGTACCTCCCGCTCTGGGGATTCTCGTACCTGAAGCAGTTGCCGACATAGAACAGCTTCAACGGCTTTGGAAGAGTCGAGAGCTCGTTGACATAGAACCTGATGACGGAGGCGGTTATCTCGGGCCGCAAGGCCATCTCCCTATCCCCTTTGTCCCTGAAAACGTACATCTCGTCGATGACGGATTGCCCTGACCTCGCGGTGAAAAGCTCCGAGTGCTCGAAGGTCGGGGTGAGAACCTCTCCGAAGCCGAACCTAGCGCATGCGTCCCGCATGCCCTGCTCGACCTTCCTGCGCTTGGCCATCTCCGCAGGTCCGAAGTCCCTGGTGCCCCTTGGCCGCTGAATCATCGGGCGAAATAAGGACTACCTATCCTTAATCCTTTTGGGAAGCTCAGACAATCAGATTGATATCCAGGCTGATTCTTCCCCAATTGGATGAACACCCTCTGGGTCGCGCTCGCGGTCTTTCTTGTCACCTATGCGCTGATTTCCATCAGGCGCTTTCCCAAGGTCAAAATAGACCGGCCCGCTGCAGCACTTATCGGTGCCGCCATGATGGTCGTATTCGGAGTCGTCGGCCCAAGCGAAGCCCTCGACGCCATCAACATGGACATCATCGTACTGCTGGTCGGGATGATGATACTCGTCGCTGGCTTGGAACTCTGCGGGTTCTTCGAATGGGTTTCGCTCAGGATGATCAAGTACTCGAAGAACCAGTTTCAATTCCTGGTCCTCACGATGGCCATCACGGGGGCGCTCTCCGCGCTGGTCCTGAACGACACTGTTGTGCTCCTGTTCACTCCTATAATCATCAGGACCTGCAGGATCCTGAAGTCGAACCCAGTCCCGTTCCTGGTCGCGGAGGCGATGGCTGCGAACATCGGCAGTGTCGCGACCGCGGTCGGAAACCCGCAGAACGCGTACATAGCGACGACGACCGGAATATCGTTCTTGGAGTTCTCGGCCAAGCTCGTCCCTGTCTCAATAGTGTGCATGCTGGTCGCGATAGCCATCCTCTACCTGGTCTACCGCAAGGAAATCGAGAAGGGAAGCGCCCAGGAGTTCAGAAGGAAGATACTCAAGGACGGCTGGAAGGTCTTCGAGGAGGAGCTGGTGAAGGGTGATGCGCTCGCTACCTCAGGGCTTCGAAAGCTGAAAGAGAGGAAGCTCGGGCTCTACACCCTTCTCGCCATCACCGCAATCACCTTCGGCGCGTTCGTCGTAAGCCATGTGATAGGGGCGCCCATCGCGCTTATAGCCTTCCTCGCGGGGATCGCGTCCCTGTTCTTCGTGCCGTTGGTATCGAACGTCAAGACGAAGGATATGCTGAGCGGCGTGGACTGGTCCATCATCTTGTTTTTCGTCGGGCTGTTCGTCGTGCTTAGGGGCGTAACCGATTCAGGTCTGCTGGGCGACATCAAGAACTTCTTCCCAGGGTTCAAGGCAGGAGAGACGCCCACGCTGGAATGGTTGACTGCCTTGAGCGCATTCCTGTCCAACCTCGTGAGTAACGTCCCCGCGGTGATGCTTCTGACCGGGCTCCTGAACGGCGCTCCCCACGAACTATGGATTGCCTTGGCATCGAGCTCGACCCTGGCTGGAAACGCGACAATACTGGGCGCAGCCGCGAACGTCATCGTGGCAGAGAAGGCTGAGGGGATGGGGGTGTCGGTGGACTTCTGGAAGTTCACGCTTGTGGGCTTCCCGATAGCGATGGCGACGCTCTTCGTGTCGACTCTGATGCTCCTCATCCTATTCTAGGATGAAACCGGACAAGCGTCCGACATGGTGTTCAAAACAGGCCAGTGAAACCAAGGGTCAAAGGCCAGCGAAAGGGATTTATATGTCGGACGAGAATCATTACACCGTCGGAAGGGATCCGACTGACTAGAAGAAACACGGAGGGATGCACGTGCCGATGAAGCCAATATCTCTCGAGAAGGCGAAGGAGATTGCGACCGAGAAGAACCTCAGGCCTGGAAAGGTCCGGGGGACTTCTGAGATCGAGTTCACCAGGGGCGGAAGCCCGAGGGTCGAGGTCATCGACTGGCCGGAATTCGAGCAAATACTCTCTTCGAAGCAGCTCGAGATACACGAGGGCGGCGGATTCATGAAGTTGATGAAGAAGCCTTAGTCACATACTGGCTCCTTCATCACCCCGCACAAACCCCTTAACAAATCACTTTCTCAAGGACCTGTTTTGCATCAGTGACATGAGTCAAGTCTAACTCAGGACCCCTCGCAGAGTCAAATTCCAAAGACCGGATTGATGTTCACCCCATGATCATATCTTGTGCTTGCATTGTGATTTCGGGGGAGGGGAATTCGGACCAACTCCAGGCTGGGCAATCTTCCTTCATTTCAACAAGAACGAAAACGCACTCGAATAGGAAGTAGGCTCTTTGCATTGCTTATCCTATCGTAATCATACATCCGCTCCATGATTTAGGTCATCAGGAGCTGAGTACGGAACAGAACCTCCTCGATGCCCGGTTCTGGGCTTCCCCAGGAGGACTTATGTACTATCTCTGGACATATTCATAGGTGGAGGCCAAGGAATGGAGCGGCGAAAGAGATTCCGAGTTGCCATTGTGGTGTCAGCCCTCAGTCTGATTTCAATGCCTTTGCTGACCCTCATAGCATTCACAACGGCATGGTTCGAACTCTCCACGTTCGTCATATTGATTCTGTCCCTCCTCTTTCTCTGGTTGGGGGCGACGATTGCCGCAATAACCTATTCCGAAGAGGGATGGACCATGAGAGGTTCAACCCCGGAGTGGATCGTTGCCGCGATGATCAACCCGATATGGACTCTGATTATGTACTACCTCAGCAGGGGCGAGGAGAAGCGCGACACTAGCCGTGGCGCAACGGACGTCGTGGAATACAAGCGCGGGCGCATGAGATGGCGGTAGTCAGGTGGATTGACATGCGAGACCCGGCAGGACAGATGCTGTGAATCAGCCTTTGCTTGTCGAGGCAGATTTGGAGCCGAGTCGAGCTATACATTCTTTCTGATTCTCGACCAGTATTGAATTGACAATTGTCTTTCCGCGGTACTGAGACTCGTCCAATTTCCTGTCAGTAGAATATGTGCAGCATCGATCACCGGCAGGTTCACGGCCATTATCCGGGCACTAGCCGCGCTTGACTATGATCGTCACGACATCCTGGTCCATCACCTTGTGGTCCAGGCCTACGATCTGCCCAGGAAACTTGGCGCTCTTGCCCCAGATCAGCGCGTACCTGAAGTTCTTCCTGAAGTCCCTGTGGATGGAATCGCAGATCATGCCGATGTCCGAGCCGTCTTTGATGACGAGGGGCTCGACCAGGTCCGCTTCCTTCCCCTGCGGCTTCATGTAGATCCGGATGAACCTGAGCTGGTCGAATATCTCGTCCTTGAGCCTCTCTATGCCGATGTCCTTCTCAGCGGAGATCGGGACTACCTTCCAATGCTTCCCGAGCCGCTTCTTGAGCTGGGTGATGTATGCCTCGTTGACGAGGTCGGTCTTGTTGATCGCCACAATGGCCGGGATGAAGAGCCTGTTGCCGGAGATGTAATCTATCAGCTCGTCCTCGACGATGTTCTCTCGGATAACGATGTCCGCGTTGATGTACCCGTACTCGGCCATCATCTCCTTGACGAGGTCCTCATCGAGGGTGGACTGCTTGGTCGTGAAGTTGACAATGACGCCTCCCCGGTTCTTCTTCGATATGACTATGTCCGGAGGGCGCTGGTTGAGCCTTAGGTTGGCGGTCCAGAGCTCGTGCGCGAGCACCTCGACATTGGTCTCGAAGACATCGATCATCAGGAGGATCATGTCGGCCGAGCGGACTACAGACAGGACCTCTCTCCCTTTGCCCTTGCCCTTCGAAGCGTCTTTGATCAGCCCCGGGAGGTCTAAGACCTGTATCTTCGCGCCCCTGTGTTCCATGAGGCCGGGGACGCAGGTCAAAGTCGTGAACTTGTAAGCTGCCACCGCGCTCTGGGCGTTTGTGATCTTGTTGAGAAGCGTGGACTTGCCGACACTGGGGAACCCAACAATAGCCACGGTCGCGTGCCCTGACTTCTTGACGGCGTAGCCAGCGACTTTAGGCCCCTTGGACCTCCGGACATCCAGCTCGTCCTTGAGCCGGGCGAGCTTGGCCTTGAGCTTGCCAATATGGTGCTGGGTCTTCTTGTTGTACTGGGTCTTGGCCAGCTCGTCCTCAGTCTCTTGTATCTGCTCCTCGATCGTGGCCATGTGTTCAGGCCCTGGTATCGTCTCTGTAGATATGAGTTCCAGCGCCCTTTTCGAGCGCTTCCACGAGCTTCTCGTGAGAACATATGACGACCTCTTCCCCGCCCCCCTCCAAGAAACGAATGGCGGCGAGTATCTTCGGGCCCATGCTTCCGGGCGGGAACTGTCCCTCGGAGTAGAGCTTCTTGATCTCCGACAGGCTGGTCCTGGGGAGTGGCTTCTGCGTGATCTTTCCGAAGTCTATGAAAACGCAATCGACATCGGTAGCGATGATGAACAGCCTCTCCTGGATGCTGTTCGCGAGCAGGGCGGCTGCGAGGTCCTTGTCGACCACGGCCTCGACCCCGACGTACCTGTTGTCCTTCCAGATCACCGGTATGCCGCCGCCTCCGCAGGCTATGACGACCTCGGCCTGGTGCTCTCCCCCGAAGACGAGCCGTCTCACTGGCTTGTGCTCGATGATAGCAATCGGGTCAGGGGACGGCACGACCTTCCTGTAGCCACCCCGCTTCTTGTCCAGAACCATTTTCCAGCCCTTCTCCTTCTCCAAGCGCCTGGCCTCGGCGGTGGAGTAGTATTTTCCTATGGGTTTCGTGGGGTTCTGGAACGCGGGGTCCGTCTCCGACACTAGGACCTGGGTGATCAGCGAGACCGCGACCTTGTCCATGCCCCTCCGCTGGAACTCAGAGGTCAGGGCCTGCTGGAGCATGTAGCCGATCTGGCCTTGGCTCTCGGCATCGCATATGTCCATGCCCATGGGGGGTATCTGGTCCTTCGCGATCTCGTTCCTGAGAAGTATGTCGCCCACTTGAGGGCCGTTCCCATGAGTGATTACGATGTCGTAGCCCTTCTGGATCATGTCGGCGAGGCCTTTGCAGGTGGTGGCGACGTTTCGCATCTGGTTCTCCTGGGTGGGTTTCTCGCCCGACCTCAGGATGGCGTTGCCTCCGACCGCTATCACCGCTGTCTTCACCGCTGGGCCTCCTGACGAGAAGGAGGGGCATCGATTGTGAAGCTCCCTATATAACAGTTCTTTTCCCACGAGTAGCTCAGACCAAGTTATTTATCTGAAGAGCAAGTTGCCTTTGGATATGCCAGCCCCAGCAGCGAAGGCCGCAACCGCCCTCCAGGAAAGGATCTCGAAGCTAAAAAAGCCCTTGATGGAGGGTTTCGAGAAGTTCAAGAAGACGCCTTGGACCATCCCTGTCGCGATCGGTCTAACAGCGGGACTGTTCTATCTCCTGCTCGTGTTCTTGCTGGGCACTTGCCTAATTACCCTGCTGCCGCCGTTCTTCATGCTGGGCATCCTATGGTTCTTCAATGTGAAGACCACGAAGAAGCTGCTTGTCGCGGGACTCATCGGCGTGGCGCTGATGATGGCCGTGGAGATCATCTTCTTCGTGCACATGTACCAGACGATAGAGCCCGTGAAGGCGTACAGCGACGACCTGGTGCTTACCAATGGTACCGTGGACCCCATGAGGGGGGACGCGAGCACGGTCTTCAACTACACACTTCAGATCAACCACCTTAACAGTACCTCGACCATCGGGAACGTGACGGTCCGCATCTACGGTTTATCAGGGGACCGTAACGAAACGATGAGCCTGTTCTCCAGGACTGACACCACTGCCATCTACTACTACGGAACGACCATCTCGGATCCCATCAACCTGTACTTGTTCTGGGCCGATGTCAACGGCACCTGGTACTCTGCCTCGGACCATCAGGGCACGGCAGATACCTTGGTCATAGGCCCGATCTACGCGGACGCGTTCGCCATCGCGAAGCCTCTACTGAACTACGGCCTGGTTCTCTTCCTTCAGTTCTACTTCATGTTCGGCCTGATGGTCGGCATGATCTGGTGGACTAGGAGGTCCAGGAAGTACCGCGAGGAGCGGCTCCAGACGTGGGAGAAGTCCCGCAAGGAGAAGGAGGCTGCTGGATCCCCGAAGGAGGAGACAAAGGTCCCGAGCCTCGCTAGGGCCATGGGCAAGACGGACCAGGACACCTTCGTGTGCTCTGAGTGCGGCGCTGATGTTCCCGCAGATGCGACCGAGTGCCCCAAGTGCGGCGAGAAGTTCGAGTGAACGACTGCTCGGGCGAGGAGTGCTATCGGCAGGGCTGGATACACTCTATATAGTTGGAATTCTAATCGAGTTTTGTTCAGGTGAGGGCTCGTCATGAGGAAGAGGCGAGTAGCGGCTGTTTTCGCGACAGTCGGCATTGTTGATAGCTACCTGCTCGCGAGATCTGGCAAGAGACTCGATGGGGCGAAATAGCACGCCGAACCAAGAAGTACCCAGGACTGTTGCTTTGAGCGTCGGAGTAGCATTCGCCATTCTGACGACCGCAATAGCGATGACAATTGCCGTCCCCACTTTCCCCGTAACGGCCTCAATTGAACCCCAGTACCGACATCATGCCCCAATCAATATCAGCGGCGATTCAGAGCTGACACGCGCAAACGGAGTCGTAAAGGGCTCTGGAACTCAGCAGGACCCTTACGTGATCGAAGGATGGTTGATCGGCAACGTGGAGAAGGATGGCGTCGTCATCAGACACACGACCTCGCATCTAGTGTTGAGAAACATGTATCTGCGCGGCGGATACGATGGCATGAGTTACCTCGGCATCTATCTTCTCGATGTAAGCAACATTCGCTTGGAGAACTGCACAATAGACAGATACGGGGTCGGCGTTTTCATCGACAACGACTCTGGATCCTCCTCATCCACAGGAATAGAGATGGACAATCTGCACATCGCACGATCTGGAATCGGCATAGCCGCTTACTATGTCAATGACGGTGGCATCAGAGGGACCCATATCTACGGCACCATGTACGACGGAATCTGCCTCTGGTACTGCTCAGAGATCGAGATCATGGATGATGAGATTGTGAATGCTGGTTATGACCGAGGCTGGACTGGTGGGAGCGGGTATGCAGCCATACAAGCCTCCAATTGCTCAGATATTTCAGTCAGGTCCAACTCGCTCACAGGCACTTGGTATATGCCAAGCATAGCTCTAATTGGCTCACTGAACTCTTCGATTTCGGGTAACTCCGTGTCGTGGGGATCTTCTTCGCCTATCAGCGTCTCGAAGTCGAACATAGTTTCCGTAATTGGGAATTCAATCATCCATGAGGGCGGAGACTATCCCTTCGGAATCGAAATCCAGGCATCATCCTTGTGCAACGTCACCGAGAACAAGCTTAACGGGGCGGGAGCCGTTCTGGCAAATGACACAACAGACTCAACCTTCGCCGACAACGTCCTAAGTGATGGCCGCGGGCTAAATATCCGGAACTCTCGCAATTGCACTATTGTCCGGAACCTTGTGTGCAACAGCTCCTCGGAAAACTTCGGCATCTCGGGGCTGCTCATTGACGGCTCGGTGGACATGCTTGTCAGGAACAACCAGTTGACAGGAAATTCGAATGGCGGGCTAGTTCTGCGCGATGTGACAAATGCAGTGGTCGAGGACAATCTTGTCGCGGAGAATATGGCATTTGAATATCAGGGTGCTGGGATGGCGGTCCTGAGCTCGCGCGATGTCGCACTAACGGGCAACATGATACTCTCCAATGAGGTCGAAGTCTATATCGATTGGTCGCAACAAGTCCTGTTCTCCTCGAACAAGGTATCTGGACAATCGATTGTTGTGATGACCCAGGAGTTGACTATGAGGAACAACTCGTTCTATGTGGCATCTGTCTACCAACATGACGAAGGCCGAGCGGCCATCACACATAACAATTTCATGACGAACACGTCTTGGTACTACAACGGTGTTGAACCGCCGCTCAGTTCATGGAATTCGAGCTATCCAGATGGTGGCAACTTCTGGGCGAGCTATCATCAAGCAGACTCACTCAGCGGCCCGAATCAAGATCTGCCGGGATCCGATGGAATCGGAGACGAGCCTATGGTTCTCGATGGAGCGGCCGTGGACAGATATCCTCTGATGCAGCCAATCGGATTCAATGACTCGGTGCCCCCCACCACCGCGCCATATTTGGCGGGTAGTCAAGGCTCTGGATATTGGTTCAAGTCGGAGGTGAACGTCACCCTTATTGCATCCAGTCTGCGAAGTGAAATCAATCACACATGGGTTCGAGTAGACGGAAGCGACTGGGTTGAGTACTCCGCTACCTTCTCGATATCTGACGAAGGAAAACGTGTGCTCGAGTACTTCTCTGAAGACACCGTGGGGCTTGCTGAGGAGGTCAATACGCTCAACGTCTGGATCGACCGAACAGATCCTTCGATTCAGCTGATAGGAGCGCCGCATGATAACGTATACCGCGAAAGGAGAATCCTGATCAGCATCGATGTGACAGATGACGCCAGCGGGATCGAATTCGTGAATCCCCTCCAGTGGTCTATGAGTCTCACGGACATGCTGATGTACAACGGGTCCTTCGTGATCGATGGCCTGAGCGATGGAACCTATTACATCGACCTCTACGCAATTGATCAGGCTGGAAATGCGGTCTGGTTCGACTATACTTACACCATAGCCCCGAGTCCCTTCTACGACCGGGGACTGCTGGGACCCTATTTGAATTGGGCAATGGCTTTGGACGCCTTTCTAGGGCTCACAGGTCTTGTTCTCTTTGGGAGAATCCGTTCTGCTCGGAAGAGGCAGTTGGCGACCGAAGCGTTTGATAGGATGAATGCAGAACGCGAAAACTGAGTGACGTCGGCCAGACTATCTGGAAAGGTCCGCAACAGATATTTATCTAGGGATGCCATTCGACACATTGGGATGCACGCAACACATTGTGTCTTTTGTCTTCCTTCCGGAGGCAGCTCCAATTGGCGTCTATAGCACATGAGCTGGCGAAGAAGCAGAAGGAGATCTCCGTCTCTGAGTTCTTCGAGAAGAACAAGCAGATACTCGGATTCGACTCGCTGACTCGAGCGCTCATCACATCGGTCAAGGAGCCTGTGGATAACAGCCTCGACGCTTGTGAGGATGCGGGAGTTCTGCCTGAGATATCGGTCAAGGTCGAGAAGGTAGACAACACAGAGTATAGAGTGACTGTAGAGGACAACGGACCAGGGATTGTGAAGAAGCAGGTCCCTAATGTCTTCGCAAGACTGCTCTATGGTTCAAGGTTTCACACAAGGGCCCAGAGGAGAGGCCAGCAGGGGATTGGCGTCTCCGCGGTCGTCATGTACGGACAGCTCACAACTGGGAAGCCTGCTCGAGTGAAGTCCAAGATCTCAGACGAGGACGTCGCGTACGAGTGCGAGCTGATCCTCGACACCAAGAAGAACAGGCCTGATATCATCCAAGAGGATTTCGTCATCTGGGACAGGCCTCACGGCACTAGCTTCCAGATCAATGTCAAAGGAAAATACATCGGCGGGAAGCAGTCAATATTCGAGTATCTAAAGGGCGTTGCCATCGTCAACCCCCATGCCAAAATCACGTTCATCCCGCCTGAAGGCAACGCTATCGTCTTCGAGAGGGCTTCAGAGCAGGTTCCCCCGCCGACCAAAGAGGTCCAGCCACATCCTGAAGGTGTCGAGCTCGGCGAATTGCTCAGCATGGCCAAGTACACCGAATCGCTGAAGATGACCAGCTTCCTCACGACCGAGTTCTCGAGGATATCCTACAGGGTCGCGAGGGAGATGTGCGAACTCGCCCAAGTGCCAGCGGACCAGAAGCCCCAGGACCTGACGCTCGAGCAGGCAGGAGCAATCCTGGATGCCATCAAAAAAGTCAAGATCATGGCGCCCGAAACGGACTGCCTGTCACCAATAGGAGAGACGCTCATCAGAAAGGGTCTCAAGAACGTCCTCGGAAGCCTCAAGGCGGAATTCTACGCCCCTCCAGTCACGAGGGAGCCGAAGGTCTACGCTGGCAACCCGTTCATCGTTGAGGTTGGTATTGTCTACGGTGGAGAGTTGAACAAGGAGGAGCCGGTTCAGATTCTCAGGTTCGCGAATCGTGTGCCGTTGATGTACCAGCAGGGCGCCTGCGCGATCACACAGGCCATCGAAACTGTGGACTGGAGAAGGTACGGCCTGGAACAACGGGGCGGCCAGGGCGTACCTTACGGCGCGGCAATCATCTTGGTCCATGTAGCCTCGACTAAGATCCCGTTCACTTCCGAATCCAAAGAGGCCATCGCTAACATCCCGGAGATCAAGGAGGAGATCGAGCTCGCGCTCAAGGCCTGCGCTCGGAGGCTGAAGACTCACCTCAACAAGACGGCGAAGAAGGGCAAGACGAGGGTCAAGTTCGAGATCGTCCAGGACATCATACCGATGATCGCGCAGAAGAGCGCGAAGATCATCGGGAAGCCGGCTCCGGACATCGCGGGGACGATCACCAAGATCATGAATGTCGTCTGGATCGACGACGATGTCAAGTACGAGAAGAAGAGGCACCAGGTCTCGGTCAAGGTCTACAACTACACTCCAAAAACGCAGAGCATGCACCTGCACATGCTCGTGCCCTATGAAAAGATCGATCAGAAGTCGCTCCAGCTCAAGCCTATCGAGATCAGAGAGGGCAACAAGATCACCTGGGACCTCAAGAAGATAGGGTCGACGGACATCTTCGAGCTCAAGTTCGACTTGGTTGGTATCCCGCAGGAGCAGTACGACGAGAACGAAGTCTACGTGAGCGGCATCGATGCAGCATCGGTCATCGGAGTTGATGTGCTGCCAGGAGACTGGGACCTAGAGCACTTGAGGATCACAGAGGAAGGACCCGCCGAAGGCCCGCCCGAGGAGGGCGAAGAGGGCGAGGTGGACTACGACGAGGGGACGGAGGCGATAAGGGATGAAGAATGAGGAGCGCCACCAGAAGGCCGTCGACAAGCTCACGGACATCGCCGGGAGCGTGTACGAGCAGATAGACTCTGGCAAAATCCCCAAAATGATGATCCCGCTCAGGACGAAGAGCAACATCAGGTTCGATTCGAAATCCGCGGTTTGGAAGTACGGCAAGGCGATGGGCGCTCGATCCGCGAAGAAGCTCACAGGCGCCCAGATGCTCCTCCGGACAATGTACATGCTGGAGTTCATCGAGGACATGATCAAGGACGAGAAGAGCTCCACACTGAGGGAGATGTACTATATCTCGGAGGGCTGGGACAAGGCGAAGTTCTCAACCCAGGACGAGAGCAACATGCTCGCGGAGGACCTCGAGATAATCACGACCTGCATGAGAGAGGACTTCAAGCTCCGGCCCGAGGAGGACGGTGCCAGGGTCATGGGGAACATAACAATCCAGGAAGTCGACCGGAAGGGCAAGAAGAAGAGGATCAACTGCAGGGACGATGTCGGGGATTCCGGTTACGGCATTCCATACAATGTCGAGAAGGACAAGATAGGGTTCGTGGACTGCGACGCGGACTTCATCATAGCGATCGAGACCGGCGGTATGTTCGATAGGTTGGTCGAGAACAAGTTCGACGAGGACGCTCACGCCGTCCTTGTGCACCTCAAAGGCCAGCCCGCAAGGAGCACAAGGAGGTTCATCAAGAGAGCGCACGAGGAGATGAAGCTCCCAGTAGTGTCGTTCACTGATGGAGATCCTTGGAGCTTCAGGATACACGCGTCGCTTGCGTTCGGGGCGATCAAGACCGCTCACCTGAGCGAGTACCTCGCGACTCCGACCGCGGAGTTCGTCGGGATCACCGCATCCGACATCCTGAACTACGAACTGCCCACGGACGAGCTCAACGACAAGGACATCCAGGCGCTGAACGCGGAGAAGACGGACCCGAGGTTCAGCGACGAGTTCTGGAAGCACGAGATAGACCTGATGCTGGAGATCGGGAAGAAGGCCGAGCAGCAGGCGCTCGCGAAGTACGGCCTGGACTATGTCACAGATACATATCTCCCCGAGAAGCTATCGCAGCTGGGTATTCTGAAGGGCTAGCCGGACCAAGAGCTCAAGTTCGTGTTCTTCTCCGTGATTCCCGAGCTGCCGATCCACATGAGCCTGGCGAACGATTGGATTACGGAATATCCACGAGAGAACGCTATGTCCATCCCGCGCCGGGTAAGCCCAGGGATGGGCAACGAGAGCTCATTCGCCTTCGAGTCCATGGCCATCAGTTCTGCGGATGCGATCAACGGCTCCACGATGTTGTCCTTCACAGAAGGGTCGGTTGCCATCACCCTGATAGCCGCGCCTCGCATGTTCTCCCTCCTCGCAACAGTGTGGGTGACGCAGAACCCCACGACCTTGCCCTTGTGGGCCGCGACTAGAGTGTCGCCGAATGAGAATTTCTCGGTGAGTTCAACCTCTCCAGAGTAGTCCAGCCCTGGATGCAGTGAGTTGCTTATTCGCCTGATCTGAGCCATGACGTGGTTCTTGACCTCTGAATCTGACAGGCGCTCGACTGAGACATCGCCGAAGTCCTCGTCCGGGGGCTCGTTCTCATCTAGCTTCTTCGCAAGGATCAGGACCATGCCCTCGGGTTTGAGCCCGACCTTGAAGTACATCCCCAGGTTGACCTCGCTCTCTGGCATGGTCTCCAGACCGATGTCGGAGCACCCCTGGTCTTCGAGATACCTGAGTGAAGACTTCAGCAGCTCTTTGCCAACGCCTTTGCCCTGGTAGGATGGCAGGACCGACAAAGGGCCCACCCAGCCCGTCTTTCCCCAGACGTGAGAGAACGATGAACCAATGATGCCAGCGAACTCGTCAGCGGCCACGAAGGCGCCATCCGGGTCCGAGTGAAGGTAGGATAGGATGTTCTCGTCCGTTCTGCACTCGACTCTTACTCTCAGCGGGTAGTCCCTCTCGATGAGCTCGCTCCAGGAGATGAGGTCAGCTCGCTTGACATCGGAGATGTCTTCGACCTTCATCTTCCTGACAATGACCGCCATCTACCTCACCAGACTGCTGTCTGCCCTTCGATGACGGTTAGGGGTCTTGTCCTTTAAGAACATGATTAGATGGTTATCGCCTTCCAGATGTGTTATATCCGAACAGTGTATTCGGAATTCCACCATGCGGATGAGCCCCGAGTGCGTCCCCTGTCTTATCAGGCGAGTGCTGTTCGAGACCGAGGAGGTCGCGCCGTCCATGTCTGTCGCTGCCGTCAAGAACGCGGCCGCGATGCTCGGAGAGCTTTTTGGGGACGACGTCTGCTCGGCCACGGTCGCGACCCAGGTGCACAGAGAGACCTACAGGATCCTCGGAACGAGGGATCCATACAAGACCCTGAAACGAAAGAGCAACGAGGTCGGATTAGAACTCTACCCGATCGCAGAGAGGTTCGTCGAATCATCCAAGAACCGTCTGAGGGATGCGTTCCTCTGTGCAGTAGTCGGAAACGTTCTGGACTTCGGGATCGGCACCGGATACGATCACCCGTCAAAGCTCAAGAAGGAGTTCGGAAACCTGCTGTCCGAAGGGCTGGGACACGATGACACGCAGAAGATCAAGAAGCTTCTGAAGAAAGCAGGCAAGGTGGTCTACCTCGCGGATAACTGCGGAGAGATCGTCCTCGACAGGCTCGCTCTCAATGAGCTGAAGAAGTTCGATATCGAGCTAATTCTCGCGGTGAAGGAAGAAGCCATCCTGACAGATGCTACATTAGCCGACATCAAGGGCCTGGGTTTGGAGGACATTGTGGACGAGATTGTGGAGTCGCCAGGATTTGCGGTCGGGGTTGATCTGGATTCGCTGGGCGGCCCTTTCGGAAGACTGCTGGACGATGCCGACCTCATCATCGCTAAGGGGATGGCGAACTTCGAGTCGCTCTCCGAGACGGACCTCGCCCCTATTGCGTATCTCCTCCGGACCAAGTGCAGGCCTGTTGCGGATAGTATCGGGCTCAAGCTGGACATCAACGCCGTGAAGCTCTTCGAGAGGGGGTACAAGGCACGATAGACGCGATCGAGTTCAAGAGCTTCGTGAACAAGAGGGTAAGCACCTTCAGGATCGCGACGGGCTCCTCCGACGTCGCAGAGAACGTCATCGTCAAGGTAGTTTCCGGTGACGACTTCGGCGTAGGGAACGCGTCTCCCAGCAATGTCACGCACGAGACTTTGAAATCAATCGAGGAATTCATGGCGAAAGTTCCAAAGAAGATCATCGGGACTGACGAACAGGACCTCTCCAAACTGCACAAGAAGCTCGATTCAACTGCGGGTGGGAACACGGCTGCGAAAGCTGCCGTGGACATCGCGATCTACGACTTGCTGAGCAAGCGAGAGAAGAAACCTCTTCGCAAGTACCTTGGAGGAACTAGCAGAGACAGAATGATCACCGACATGACGATTGGGATCGAAACTAAGGATGTCACAATCAAGAAAGCCTTGAGGCATGTTAGGGACGGCTTCAGGGCGCTCAAGATCAAGGTCGGACTCGATTTCGAGAGCGACATCAGGAGGATTGAGGCAGTGAGGGACGCTGTTGGCTCTGGGATCCAGCTCCGGGTGGACGCGAACCAGGGATACGATGTTGACAAGGCGATCGAGTTCTGCGAGGTGATGCGAACGCTGAGCGTCGCCGTGATCGAGCAGCCGGTGAAAGCCGACGACTATGCCGGCCTGAAGAGAGTGAAGGAACACAGCCAAGTTCCGATAATGGCAGACGAATGCGTGAGGTCCGTGAGCGACGCCAGGAAGGTCATCAAGGACAGGTCCGCGGACATGATCGACATCAAGCTGATGAAGAGCGCAGGCATCCACGATGCCCTCACGATCAATACGCTCGCGAATGATGCCGGTGTGGGCACGATGATTGGGTGCATGGGGGAAATCCAGGTGTCGATAGCCGCCGGCCTGCATTTCGCCTTGAGTTCTGAGAACGTCAAATTCGCGGATCTCGACTCTCACTTCGCGATAATCGACGACCCGTCGAGTGGGCTCAGGTTCGAGGATGGGGAGCTAGTAGTCCCGCGCAGACCGGGACTGGGCATATCGACCCCGCTGGATTGAACGAGCGACCTTGGAATCGGCCGGAAACCATAACCAATAAGGCTTATAGCTATGGTCTTGTATCCCCTGCCAGTATCTTTGAACTGGCGGTTGTAGATGCCAAAGAAGATCAGCGAACTTCAGAGCGCTGAGCTGAAGTTCAGGGCGCTCCTGAACAAGAGAGACGAGATCAACGCGCAGGCATCTGTTTTGAGGTCCGAGAGGGACAGCCTAAACGAGCAGAAGCGAGGAACCCAGGAGGAGATCCGGGCCGCCAGGGACCAGAGGGACGCCCTCGTGACCCAGATGAGAGTCCACAAGGCCAAGAGGGACGAACTCCAGAGGAAGGCCAAGGAACTGATAGAGTTCAAGAAGAAGCTCAAGGGTGCACCCTTGGGCGACCTGAAGGCCGAGATCAGGGCCATGGAGGCGGAGCTCAAGGCTATGGTACTCAGGCAGCAGACGGTCCCGATGAAGATTCCCGAGGAGCGCACGTTCCTCGACAAGATAAGGGCAAGGACGGTTGAGATCCAGAGGCTCAAGAAGATCCTCGCTGAACAGGACAAGATCCACAAGGAGATCCACACGGTCGACCAGAGCATAGATGCGCTCTTCAAGCAGGCGGACAAGGAGCACGCGGAGGTCGTCCGGCTGTCAGATGAGAGCCACGAACATCACGACAAGGTCACGGAGCTCATGAAGAGCATCGCTGGCCTGGTTGCCGCGTCTAACAAGAAGCATGAGGACTTCCTGAAGCTCAAAGCCGAGGCGGACGCGGCACATCAGAAAGCGGTCGACATGCGGTCGAAGGTCATCGAGTTCAAGAGGGAGAAGCAGGAAGAGAGGTACGAGGAAAGGAAGGCGGTCCGCGATGTCAATCTGGCCACGAGAAAGGCCTTGGATGACAAGCACCTCCGCGACAAAGCCGCTGACGATGCCCTCCAAACATTGCTCAAGCGCGGGAAGATCGAGATCCGCTAGCCTATGGGATGTGCTTCATCGTCGGCTCCGAGCCTACTACTCCCGACGCTTCTTCTTCTTCTTGCTCCTGAAGACGAGCACCGAGGCCGTGGGCTCGAACTTGTCCGGCTTCTCCCGCTCCTTCTTCTTCTCCTTCTCTTTCGGCTTCTGCTCGGCAGGGGGCTGCTCGGGCGGTGGCTGAGGAGGTAAGACGGGCTCTGAGGGGGCCTTGCCCTTTGAGACATACATGTCGTGCGTGCCGGACTTCTTGAAGTGGACGTGGTCCGTCTTCATTAGCAGCGCGAGCGGGAGCACGAGCTGGTCCCTGGTCAGGTTGGTCGTCTTCATGATGTGGTCCAGAGTCGCCCCCTCGTCTGCGGTCACATCGAGTATGGTCTTGATCGCAGCATTGACATCGACCTTCGCCTCGCCGGTCCCTATCGTCAGCTGGGTCCTCTGTTCGACTATGCCTGACAGGAACTCCTTCGTCTTCCTCTCGAAATCCCACATGTCCCGCTCGAGAAACGACTTGAGGAAGGTCGTGTCGAGCCCCAGCTGCTCCCAGCCGTTGATCTGGTCCAGATACTGCCCCCTCATGAACTCCGTGTGCAGGCCATCCCTGGCTGCGACGCTATCCCGCTTGAGCTCCAAGGCCTTCTGGAAATGCGCGACGGCTTCGTCACTCCGCTTGAGCTTGGCCAGCTCCTTGCCGAGGTTCAGATGAGCGTCGTAGTTCTCTGGGTTGATCATCAGCGACTTCTCGAAGCAAGAGAGAGCTTCCTCGGGCCAGGAGAGGGAGTTGAAAACAACCCCCTTGTTGTTCCACGCGAAGTAGTTCTTCGGGTCGGCACTGATCGCTCGGTCATATGCCGTCAGGGCAAGCGCGCGCTTCCCCTCTAGCGCGTGCATGTTGCCCACGATGCACCAGGAGACAGAGTCGTTTGGATCGATGTCAAGGGAGATATCGTAGTTCGTCTTCGCCTTGGAGTATTTCTTCATCCTGTAATACGCGTCCGCCTTCAGGGTCCATGGGAGCGCAAATTTCTGTGAGATCCCGGCCTTGGCGGTCCTCTGGAGCGATGCGTCAGCGCTCTTGAGTGCGCCCTCATAGTCCTTAGCCTCGACCATCGAGCTGGCCGCCCTGAGGTCCGACCAAATGGCCATGTAGTCGATCTCCCGCCAGAGGTACACCACCAGAGGTAGGAAGCTGAAAGCCACACCTATCAGAGCGACGACTCGGTCGTAGGGCTCGTAGCTGTTTGATGAGAAGATCCCGAGCTGCTCGTGGAATGACACTAGGAGGATGCCCATGGCGCCGATCAGCCACGCCCCCAGAAGGCCGTCCCGGGTCCTGAACGCCACTGTCGAGACCAGGCACATGGTCATGCCGATGACGAACATGATCACGTTCCCTGGGGACGAGAGGATCTCACCGTCCGAAGTCCTCCCTATGTTGAATGCTTCGTGCACGGGCACGATCAGCATCAGAACGAAGCCTATCCCGAATAGCGATAGCCACAGCCCGTCCTTGCCCGAAATCCCCTTGGAACCAAGTACCACGAGGATGAATCCCGAGACGAGCAGGATGCTCGGGACTGCGGCCCAGCTGCCCATCGCAGATCCCCAGGCGACCAGGGCCAAAGCGCTGCCTGCGAACAGAAGCATGCCAAGAAGGCCCAGGTTCTGTTTCGTGAGCGGGAACGGCAGCGTGAACTCGTCCTCGGCAGCGGCTCCCTTGATCGTGAGGAGCATGTAGATGCCGATTAGGACGAATATCCCGGAAACAACGAAGACATACGAATTGTAGACATCCCAGTTGCCGTACCAGTACTCTTTGCCCAGGAAGAAATCTATCGATGAGCCTATCACGATGGACGCGTAGAGCAACAGGAGGTACAGCCTAGGCCCGCCGATCGACGGCACGAAGGGCTTCACGGCCTCGGAGCGCGTGCTCAGGGACCTGAGCATATCGTTCGCGACCGAGACCAAGTCGTTCTGCTGCGTTCCTTGATCCGTCTGTTCGTTGGGGGGAGACATGGTACCGTCCTCGATTACTCCTCGGGCGCAGATTTGCTAGCTCTCTTTGCCCGGCTAATGACGAAGAACATAATTGGTACTATCGCTAGAGCGGGTAACAGGCTTCCGAGCTCAGGTATGGCTAACTCACCCGGATTCAGCGCCCCAGGCGTCGGGGTCATGCCACTCCAGTTGGAATAGCCATCTCCAGGACCGCCGACTCTTCCATAGGACATCTGGTGCCAGGTGGGCATATTTACCGAGTCTATCACATTGCCCAGGTTGTCATTGAGCTGATAGCTCTTGCCCGAGGAGAAGTCCAGGTTGGGCGACACATAGAACCCGCCTGGCTGAACGGTCACCGATGGGAAGGTGTATACGAGAACCCCGTCGACATACAGCTCCCAGCCGCCGATGTTCAGAGGTGTCGTGCCGGTGTTGTATAGCTCAATCCAGTCGTTCGGCTTAACGGGGGGAGGCATGGAATAGATCTCGTTGATCAGCATTCCCGGAAAGGACTTCGATGCCATCGCTCTCGCCGGAAGGAACATGGAGGCCTCGTCTTGGCATCCCTTCCAGTCCTGGGCGACGAAGGTTATGGGGTAATTCTGACCCAATGCAAGCCCCAGCGTCTGGAACGACCCCCCAACCTCGAGCTGATAGCCGTCAAGCGCCGCGGCCGCATCTCCTGCATCCACCCAGCCAGTGCTCTGGATCTTGAACAACTTGGCCGAGAGGATCGCCCCCTCCTTGCCGACGACCGCGATGCAGGCCTCGGAGCCGCCGACGTAGTAGCCAGTGCTAGAGTTCCTGTCGATGTCGATGAAAACGAATGCGTAGTCCGTGCCGTAGAGAGTGTGCGTTTCGTTCGTGATGTTTGCCATCTGTCCTGGTACCCACCGGACGGTGCTCCCGGGGATGCTCGAGCCTCCGAGCATGGTCCCGTTCACGGACATGTAGAAGAACGCCTCTGTCGCGGTCGAGGCCGCCCTAACGTTCCTAATGTCGACATCCGGGTTCCAGCACGGGACTGTGCCATCAATGAACGTGTCGTTGATCGCGTCCTCCGCAGGCAGTCTCATGTCCCAGTCCCCGAACGCGCCGTCGACAACGATGTTCCCTGGCGCCTGACGGATGTAGGAGACTGTCGCGTTCGTCTGGACGGACTGTATCCTCACTGTGGCGTTGGAATCCATTATTGCAGGTCTCGACGAGTCAAGTCTCAGCCCGAACGAGCAGGCATCCGAGGACTCAGAGAAGCTGGCCACAATCACCAGCTCGTGTGAGCTGCGCTCGCTGACCTTCAGAGGCTTCTCGAAGATGAGGGTGCTATTGCTGCTCGTCCCGATCATCTGCGGCCCCTCGTAGGCGGACATGCTGGTTGGGGTGATGTTCCCCAGAAACTGGAACCTCAACCCGCTGACCGAGACCGTTGGGCCCTTCCCCGAGATCGTCAACGAGAGCATGTGCTCGTCCGTGACGCCTTGTGTCACCGCTGGCGCGTCATGATTCTCAGAGATCACGAGCGCAGCTCCAGCGGCTCTGAAATTGACATCGGACCAATCATCGGGACTGCCCGTGTGCCTCGCGCAGACCAGCGCGACTGATCTGGAGCCAAGGGCCAAGGAAGTGGCGAGCTCGATCTTGCCGTCTTTGAAGGCGACGGTGGGGCTGGACGAGGGAGAGAAGCCTGCGAAGTCCAGCCTACTAGTGAGCGGGTCGAAGCTGTAGGTCGTCCCGGACATCAGGGACCTGTTCCAGCCGACAAGTACCACGGCCGAGTCCGCCCCCAGCCCACGAATGGAGTACCCGCTGAGCGAGTTGCCATCCCTGTCGATGAAGATGTAGTACCCGTCCGCGCCCGTGTTGGAGTCGCCGAACGCTTTGCCGTTCGTGGCGATGTAGAAGTAAGACCCTTCGGAGTCGTACTTCATGGCATAACCGACCAGGGTCGTGTCGGGGCTTGGGTTGTTCGGCTGGTCCGTGTATACTTGCGCCGTCATCCAGTCCATGAAGTACCCGTCGATCTTGACATGTTCAGGAGGGAATGTGAAGACTAGAGCATAGGGCACGACGAGGACGATCGCGACGAGCACGAGAACTGCGAGAAGCTTCCTGCGCATGGGTCCTGGGCCCGGGCCCAAGATCCTCGGCTGGTATGACAGCCTGAAGCCGTTCACTGCGCCCGCACCGTTGACGAACCCGTTTGTGATGCCATTGGTAAGGCCATTGACCCGTCCTACGCGGACGCCGTTGGTTATCCCGTTCGTGAGCCCATTCGTTCTACCGTTGGTCAAGCCATTTGTCCGTCCGAGCCCATTGACTCTTCCCTTGGAGCCGTTTGTGAGCCCGTTCGTCTTGCCAGGGGGGCCGTTGCCGTTGCTGGACCTGAAAACCCTTGGAGGGGAGTGTAGACCGTTGGTTAGGCCTCTCTGATCCTGAGGGGAGTGGGGATCATCCTTGGAGGGGACCCTTCTGTCCCGCACGACTTTCCTCTCCTAGGCAGTGCCAATCGGCGCTGTATCATGTCGGCCCTCGCCGCCTCCCCTCTCTACAAAGCCTATGCTGGATAGCCAACAAGATCCAATCTACGCTCTTTGGATTCCTACTGCTAGAAGAAATAACCTCGCTGTTGTTATAATACCCTTTCGCTAATTATCGTTTTTGATTCGCTAGGCCAGATACCAAGTTCTTTATAGCAAGTGTTCAGCGGGTCGAGCGAAGAATCTGGGGTATTCGAGAAGAAGAATGAATGTAAGGGGTTTCTCGCTGGTTGGCTGCGAACCTTGAGCTGTCTCAGACCACATCGGAGACTCTCCAGTCCCCGAAAGCGACCGTGCTTCCGTTCACGCCATCGGATACGATCTTGCTCTCCAGCTTGATGATATCTCCAGGATGGTATTGCTCGGACAGGTTGGTTGCAGACGAGACGCGGATCGAGAACTGCCCGTGGTCGACGTGTATCCACCCGTGCTGCGCAGGCACGTAGAATGAGCTGCCCTGGTGCAGGTCCGCCCACTTGTCGCCGACGTAGACGAAGTACAGGTCCGTGACATAGACGGTGACTCCGTGGTCCGTGTAGCTGTTGTATGTCATGTCCACTATCAGGTCGTCGACGGACTTCGTGTCATTGACATGCCAGCTGGCTGGAATCTCCAGGTTTTGATCATACGTGTCGGTCCCCGAGTATGCCAAGTCGTCGAAAAGATCGCTGAAGCCGCCCATGCTCCTGACCCCGCCCGCGGCAGCCAGGACGAACGCCACTACAAGCACGGCGACGACAACCAAGGCAACCATTATGGCGATGATCTTCTTCTCCATGACGTATCTCACACTCCTCTCATTTTGAACTCCGTTGCTGAAGAGACAGACACGCAGGTGAACAACCTATTCAGCACTAGCTGTCCCATCCCTTCGGCTTCGCGCGCAATATATCGGTATATGAGTATATAATTATTTGGTTACTGGCTCGGTCCTTTCAAGCTCGCAGGAGCTCGGCAACCGATGCATGGTGCGCGAGCGGTATGCGCGCATGATGCTTCACGACATCCGAAAATGACCATTGGGGGCGTCCATCCCGTTTGCCGCCCCCTCACATCAAAGAGTGTCTGCCCCCACCACACCAAACCAAGAGGTTCTGCCCAGATGTGACGGACTATCGAATCGCAGGCATCGTATTTCAAGATTTAGGAGCCGGTCATCGATGACATGCTCATCGAGCTGTCCCATGGTGTTCAGAGCACGGTAGCTGGTGAGCGAAAATAACAGAAAGGAAACGGTTTGCGCAATGCAGTTTCGGCGCTCAGGCCGCGGCGCGGCTCGCAGCTGTCCTCATGCCCATGAACATCAGCCCGAGGCCCACGACGAGCACGAGTATGAATCCGAGCCCAACACTCATCTGCGAGCTCTCCAACGCCTTGTTGATCGGGTCGAAGAGCAGGACGATTATGAGCGCGAATATGCCGAACAGGAAAAGGGACAGCGCCACTCCTGACATCATGCCGGGGACGGTTCTTCCGCCCGAGACAGCCTTCTTGACAAGCATGAACACGAGGAGGCCAACGACAAGAACGACTACAGGGATAGCGACGAAAAGCCCAAGGTTCTGGCTGATCGGCGGGACCCAGCTCCAGTACCAGTCGATCATGAGTGCGACCTGGGAACCTATGATTCCAAGGATGATGAGAGCTACGCCGATGACTCTGAGGTCCATTATGCTCGTGGGGGCTTCGACCTCTTCCGCCTCCTCGGCCACCTCCACTTCTTCGGGCGCCTCCCTCTCGACGACCTGCTTCTCTTCCACCTCGATGACTTCTTCGACTTCCGTTTCCTCGAACTCAGCACCGCAGTGTGGACAGGAGGCAACCTCCAGGCCAACAGGCTTGCCACAGACGGGACACGAAACCTCCTCCACTTCCTCCGCCGGGACGACAGGTGGTGGGGCTGCCTTTGCCTTGCCCTTGGCTTTGCCCCTCGGGATCTCTTTCTCTACGGGCGCTTCCTCCTCTACTTCTTCCTCTTGTTCGAACTCGGCGCCGCAATAGGGGCATGATGGCACTGAAAGGCCGACGGGCTTGCCGCACACGGGACACGCAATTTCTTCTTCGTCTTGCTTAGCCAATAGGCTCACCTCAAGTGGGGGGGTCTAACAGGTGGTAGCTCCAATTATTGGATTGGTCATTTAAATAGGTTCCCATACGGCGCTGCTCTTCGCGAGGCCAGTACGATCTTCTTGGCTTCCTGTGACGCACTGGCGTGCTCTCCCGGACAGTAAGATATACCTGGGAGATATTACTGCAACGATTAGGGGAGCCCTATCTATGGCTGGCGGAAACTGGCTTGAACGAATCGCCATCTTCCTGGAGACTCATGACGGGCAGAGGCTCTCGATCTCCGTCTTCTCTATCATCGCCACCCTGATCCTTCTCGGATTCCCGGGCACGCTAGCTGCGTTCGCGTTCGGCATCCCCCTGATCTTCTTCGTCCCCGGGTTCGCGGTCGTGAGGCTAGTCTTCTGGAGAGGGACTTCGGTCGAGGCGAAGTTTGTGCTGAGCCTTGGCCTGAGCGTTCTCGTCGTGATATTCCTTGGCCTTTTCCTCGTGCTGACGATAGGGTTGGACGCTACGACAACTAGGGCCTCGCTGATAGTGTTCGCGCTCGGGGCGGTCGCGCTCGAGAGGTTCTGGTTCCGGGCCGACAGAGAGCCTAGAAAGAAGAAGCAGAAAGAGGAATCGAAGGACAAGGCTGCCAAGAAACCGGCGCCCGAGCCTGAGCCGTTCAAGATCGACAAGGTCGTCGCCGCGATGCTCTGCACAGCGCTCGTGATCTCTGCGATATCCCTAGGCATGATAGTCACCGCGAAGTACCCGTCCAGGACCTACATCGCGATAACTGAGAACGGGAGCGCGGACATCAACTCCGCGAGGCTGAACAACAGCATCATGATGATAGATGTCGAGATGCACAACGGGGAGGATGGCGTCAGGAACTTCTCGCTGAACGTACACGAGTGGAACCACACGATCTTTGGATCAAGGTGGTACAACAGGACAATGGAGAAGGGCGGGACCTGGAACATCACCGTCGTCTTCAACCTCGACACGGCTGGCACGTGGAGGCTGGACTTCGACCTCTGGATTCAAGAGAATGGCAAGCCACCCTACCTCTACAGCGACAAGGGTCCGCATCTGTGGATAGAGGTGACCTGAGCTTTCATTCGTCCTTAAGGATGGACTCCAGGTCGGGGCTCGGGCCACGATCCTCGGGCAGCCGTCTTATCGAGGATATTGCAGTTTCTCTGACGGCGATCTCCGAAGAAACGACTGCCGTGATCACGCTGATCGCGATCGCCCCGAGAAGCACCACGACGAGCATAGCCCCATCGATCGCGAAGCTGAGGGTATGGCCGAATAGCATGAACATGCCTGATCTTGAGAGCCCGTCGGATATCGAGATGCCGAACGCGAGGCCGATCGCCCCTCCAGCCAAGCTGTTCTCGAGAGCCTGGGGCAGGACCAGCCGCCTGATATTGCCGTTCGAGGCTCCAATCGTCTTCAAGACGCCGAGCTTCCTCTTGCTCTCGTGTATCTCCCTGGAAAACACGGAGATAATCGATAAGGCTGCCAGGACCGCTGCGACCGCGCCCATGGCGAAAAGCGCAACGGCGATATTCCCCTCTGAGATCTTCGCAGCCTGGTAGATCGGGATAGCGGACGCAGACGAGAACGTGCTCGTCCCTCCGTACCTGAGAACGAGCTCGATGAGGTCTTGGTCGTTGGCTATCCAGCTCTGGACCACCAACTCGTTCGAGAATGAGCCAACCTGGATGACGTGGGTGCCCACTGCCAGATCTTCCAAGAGGACTGTCACGGACTTGCTCTCTGCAGGTCCCAGGTCAACTGATATGATTCTGAACGTTGACGAGTCGAGAAGAACGACCAGGTCGAATGTTCCGCCAACTCTGCCCTGATTCTCCAGCACCGCGATTCCCGTAGCACTCTCGGTCTCGGTCATTGTCTGTGGAGAAATGGTGAAGGAGGTCACAACAGGGAGGAACGAGTCCGGATACGCCGATGGGTTGACGACCGTGAGATCATGCGATGCGTTCACGAAACCCGAGTACGACGCAGTCAAGGTGAAGGCGCCTGATGTGATTGCGGAAAAGGAGGCTGAGCCCTGGGTGTCTGTCTCTAGCATCTGATCATCGAATGAGACCTGTGCTCCAGCAACGACCGCACCAGAGTATGTTGTGACTTTGACGCTGAATGAGTCGCCCGCAAGAACTCTGGAGGGCGCGGACAGGACAAGATATGGCTCAACGACCGTGACGTTCACCCGGAGTGTGACCGGGAAGTCGCCTGAGATTGAGGCTTTGATAGTGTGGGTGCCCAAATCCTCGAATTCCATCTGTTCCGTAATCGTCGAAGATGACGATGCGTTCAGCGACACGGACCTCTCAGCAAGGACCTCAGTGCCATCACGGAAGGTGACAAAAACAGACCCGGACGACGCTCCCCAGTCTCTAACCCCCACTTCCAGATCGACGGGCTCCCCCGGCGCTGCGACAGCCTTTGAAGGGACAAGGTTGAAGAGCGTGAACCGGGCGTGCTCGGGCGAAAGAAGATCGGAGAGCCATTCGGGTTGGCTAGTCGTGACGCGTATGATAGACACCGTGCCTGCCGGCAGGCCGGAAAGGTAGCGAGCAACGTCGAGAGACACGAGAGCCTCGTCATCAAGCGGAGTATCCGTCCTGAAGTAGCCGATGACCTTTAGGAACTCGATCCGGGAGGAGTAGCTGCTGACAAGCGGGAGCACTCCACCGGCCACGTTCAGGCGGTCCACAAGGTGCCAGCCCAGGAGCACTCCTTTCGGGAAGCCCGTCCATCCAATGGAATACGATAGAAACTCCGGTCCGGTCGAGTTCAGCTTCTCGATATCGACGCCTCTCACGACAAACGACACTCCATCGAACGATGAGAATGCGAATATCTCCGGGCTGACGCCGGTGATGTTGTCCATCGATTCCAGGGCAGAGACCAGATCCATATCGACCTGGCTTGAGAACACAGTGGGTGCGGAGGACGAGGATATCACATATCCGCTCCCAGGGACGAACGACTCAGGGGCCGAGCGAAGACCTGAGAGAACGCAAACGCTGCTCGTGAAGATGGTAATCGCGATGGCTATGGCAACGATGACTCGCGGCCGAATGAGAATCACTGGGAGGCCTCCTTGAGGTCATTGACAGGCCGGGTCATTGCCATCCTCAGAGCCGGCACAAGCGCTCCGACAAAGCCAGCTGCGAGTGTGATCAGGTAGGACATAACGAGCAGGTTCTCCTCCATGTGTATGAGGAAAACCGAAGTGAACAAGCTCGACGCCGCAGTCGCCAATCCATAGGACAGCACTATCCCGAGGGCCAGCCCCAGCGCAGCTCCCCAGCCGCATGTGAGAACCGCTCCAGACAGGATATACGAGAGGACCTTCCTCCGTCCGGCTCCAATCGTCTTGAGGATGCCTATCTCGTGCCTGCGATCAGATATCTCGGACCCGATATAGCTGTAAGCGAGCAAAGCAACGAATACTGACGATGGCACAAGGACCCATGTCGCATCCGCCTGGATCTCGTTGATCCCGGAATCCAAGAATTGGATAATGCCGACGAATCGCTGCACGTGGAAGCCTCTCCATTCGAGCGTTCTTAGCTCCTCTGGGCTCAGGCTTTTCGCGATGGCGAAATTGTACTCCTCACCAGGACGATCCGCGAGCGAGTACACAAGCGATTGATTTCCCAGGATCCAGTTCGAAGGGAAAATCGAGGATGAGTACTTGCCAACGACAACCGCGTCCACTTCACCAATGGCATGCAGGCTGATGTTGCCTGTCAGAGAAAGCGAGCTGCCGACGCGCACGTTGTTGCCGTCCACGGTCAGGACCTCGGGCAAGGTATGATTCGGGTCCGAGACTGCGAACACAGTTACACTCATGCCCAGGGGCTCGACAACGGCGAAGGTGTACGCGCCGAGAGCAGACTGATTGATGAGCGAGGAGAGAGACTCCGGGCCTGCGAATCCATCCCAAGTTACGAGGTATAGGTCGGACTCGAAGTTGTCCGAGAGCTTGTCCATCGAGGTCCTGAGTCCGCCCACGACTGAAAAACTCGCGACGATGAACATCGTGCACAAGGCTATCCCCCAGCTCGTGGACTTAGCCCTGGAATTGAACCTGAACAGAGGGAGCGCGCGCATCAAGACCCGCCCGAAAATGGTGGCCTGGTCGATATATAGGTTCCCAGAGCCGTCTCAGGACGAAACCGAATCCGCAACGAGCGACACCAGCTCGGCGATGTCCATCTTAATCCCCGCAACCTTCGCGCCACCAGTGAGGTTCGTCACGCAGAACGGGCAGGCGGAGACGAGCATCTCCGCGCCAATGTCCTTCGCCTCCTTCACCCTCAACGATGCGATATACTCCGCGCGGTCGTTGAACTGAATCTTGTATCCTCCGCCCGCGCCACAGCATTGCGAGTTGCCTCGGTTCCTGGGGAGCTCGAGGTAAGACGACTTGGGGAACGCTTTCAGGATCTTCCTCGGCTCTTCGAATATGCCGAAGTGCCTCCCGATATGACACGGGTCGTGGTAGGCTACCTTCTTCGGCAGGGGCTTCTTCAGCACCAGCTTCTTGTCCGAGATCAGCTTGTCGATGAACTGGGTCATGTGATAGAGCTTGAAGTCCGGCTTGCCAGCGTATATCGGATAGTTGTGGTTCAGCGTCATGAAGCATCCCGCGCAGGCTGTCACAACGACCCTTGCGCCCCGCTTCTCGATCTCGTTCAGGTTGTGCTTGACGAGGCCGTCCTTCTCGTCAGTCACGATGTCGGTCTGTCCGGTCCTGATGAGCGGAGAGCCGCAGCACCACTCGTCCTTACCAAGGATGTCGTATTCGACTCCAGCCGCGTCCAAGACTCTTGTCGCATCTGCTGCGATCTTCTGCTGTCTGTAGCTCGCGGTGCAGCCTGTGAAGTAGATGACCTCGGGGTTCTTCGAGCGCTTCGCGGTCTTCGGTATCCAAGCCTCTCGGTTCTCGTGAGGCTCGTCGTACGGATTGTGCTTCGCGATCACCCTCGTCCTCAGAGCCTTGTGCTTCTCGAGGGGGCCGACATTGTTCTTCACGAGCCACTCCTTGACCTGCTCCCACCTGTCGTTGAACTTGATCCCTGCGTGACAGACGTTCTGGCAGTATCCGCAGGCTGTGCAGTTGTAGATCCTCTCAACGAACTCCGGCGTGATCCTCGCCTTGTCTCCAGAAATCCTTCCCCAGAGCCCAGGGTGCGCGTACTTCTTCAGATGGTACATCTTCCCGCGGACCCTGAAGGACTCCCAGCCTCGATCGGAGTTGAGCTGGATCGGGCATACGAAGTTGCAGTATCCGCACTGGAGGCACGCGTGAAGGTCTCTCTCAACCTCTGAAGGAAGCTGCGGATTGGGCATATCTGGCAATCAGAGGCCATGACAGAATATAACAGTTGTGCCGATAGCATCCAAGAACCAAGAAAGATTCATCTAGAACATGCTCGTTCGTCTTATTGCAGAGGCATTGTTTTCGTAGTTTCCAGCCTCCCAATCCAGGAAACGACGCGCAGGAGGTTGGAACATGGTCGGTCGCAAGAGCGGGAAGGAGCCCAAGGATCTGATGCGACAGCTCAAGCCCTACATGAGCAGCCATCGAACTGCGCAGCACAAGTTCTCGCCCAAGGGTTCCGCGTTGCTAGTCGTCGACATGCAGAGGTACTTCCTCGAGAAGACCTCCCATGCTTACCTCCCGAGCACCAAGAAGATAGTGACGAACGTGAGGAGCCTGGTTGAGGCCTATCACGATCTATCCCATCCAGTGATCTTCACAAGGCATGCGCACCTGCCTCATGGAGATCCCGGGGCCATGGGACGATGGTGGGGAGATCTAATCCGTGAAGGCGATACTGGATCAGAGCTATCTCCAGAGATGGGAGCGCTTCCTCGAGACCCGGTCATCCGCAAGTCGAAATACAGTGCGTTCGTTGGCACTGAGCTCGAAGAGACACTGCGCAGTATGTGCGTTTCGAGCATCGTGATCACGGGCGTAATGACTCATCTTTGCTGCGAGTCAACAGCCCGCGATGCGTTCATGCGGGACTACGATGTCTTCTTTGTAGTCGATGGAACGGCGTCTGAGACGCAAGATTTGCACGTCTCCAGCCTCAAGACTCTTACCGACGGTTTTGCGATTCCAGTGACGACCAAGGAGGTGCTCGGATGGCTGAGAAAACGGAGATAACCGTCATCGGGGCAGGACCTGCCGGGATGGCTGCTGCGATCTACCTGCACAGGGCTGGGTTCGACCCGCTGGTCTTGGATAGAAAGGCTCCTGGAGGATTGCTGCAGAATGCGAACCTTGTAGAGAATTACCCGGGGTTTCCTGGTGGAATCAAGGGCCAGGATCTCGCGGACCTGTTCGTCAATCAGATGAGCTCAGTTGGCGTGAGAACTGCCCACGAGAGAGTCGACCGTGTCGAGAAGAAAGGAGGGGCGTTCAACATAGAGACCGATTCGGCGAACTACATCGCGAAAGCTGCCATAATCGCAAGCGGGACTCGGCCAAAGGAGATCCATCTCAACGGAGAAAAGAGTATCACGGAGAGCAGAGTGTTCTACGAAATAGCGGATACTCCGCTCGCAAATGCCTGCGGAAAGAAGATTGTCGTGATAGGTGGCGGAGACGCTGCGTTCGATTACGCTCTCAATCTGCAGACCAGAGGGAACAGCGTTGTCGTCATCTCACGAAAAGAACCGCATTGCCTGCCCCTGCTGAAAGCCAGAGCTGAAACAAGCGGCATCAACACTATCGCTGGCATCAAAGCAGATTCTGTTGCCAAGAGCCCGAAAGAGATGGTCCTGAAGTGCAAGCGTGGGAAAGACCAACTCGAGTTTTCCGTGGATTACGTCCTCGCGGCTTGCGGGAGGCTGCCGAATACTGAGTTCCTCACAGGCTCCCTCCGCAAGAGCGTCCTGAGGTCGACGAGCATCCCTGAGACGAGGGTGCATGGGCTGTTTGTCGCGGGTGATGTGGTCCGTGGCAGGCATCGCCAGACTGGTATTGCAGTCGGAGACGGCATCAGGTCCGCGATGTTGGCGGAAGACTATCTGAAGACGGAGGTGCGCAAATGAATGTCATCGCGGAGTACGGAAACGACGACATCGCCAAGGTCTACATCGCGAGCATGAGAGAGGGACCGTCCTCCGACAAGTTCCTCGTCGAGTTCGTCGAGTCCGTGCAGCCGCCGATACCTCGCGAGAAGAAGTGGGTCCTCATCGTCTCACCCATGTTTGGCTGCCCAATCAAGTGCAGGATGTGCGACGCGGGCGGAAGCTATGGCGGGAAGCTCACAACGGACGAGATCCTATCCCAGGTGGACTATCTTGTGCGCAGGCGTTACCCGGACGGCAAGGTTCCAGTCTCGAAATTGAAGATACAATTCGCGAGGATGGGCGAGCCCTCACTGAATCCATCAGTGCTCGATGCAATGAAGCGTCTGCCGACGGAATACGACGCGCCCGGGCTGAACGTTTCCGTGTCGAGCGTGGCACCGAAGAGCCCGACTGCGACGAAATTCTTCGAGGAGCTCGTGAAGATCAAAGAGCAGCTCTATCCTGGCGGAAGGTTTCAGCTGCAGTTCTCCATTCACACGACTGACGAAGCCCGTCGGGACGACCTGATTCCCACGAGAAAGTGGTCCTTCAGCGAGATAGCATCCTATGGAAAGCGTTTCGCGCGACCCGAAAGCGGGGACAAGAAAGTGACTTTGAACTTCGCTCCTGTAGAGGGATTTCCAATCGATCCATCAGTCATGCGGAAGCACTTCGACCCTGAGAGGTTCCTTATCAAGCTCACGCCTCTGAACCCCACAGTACGCTCGAAGGAACAGTCACTCGCCTCAGCGATCAACCCGCACGACAATTCCTCATCCGAAGGTCTAGTCAAGGCGTTCCAGGACGAGGGCTTCGAAGTCGTTCTCAGCATAGGGGAGCTGGAGGAGAACAGGATCGGGAGCAACTGCGGTCAGTACATCCAGAGAGCGCTGCATGCAAGAGAGAGGCCCCGTGCGAGCTACGATCTGGAGAGATATCTGGTTCGCTCGGAGAATCCTTGAATCCACAAGCAGGACCAATCAACCGCGACTCGAAGACTATTGAAAAACAATAGATGAGGAAGATCAGGCGACCCCGATCTTCTTCTCGCTCTCCCAAAGTCCGTGGATGTTGCACAGCGAGACTGCATAAAGCGTGCCAGGCTTCTTGGTCTTCATCCATGCTGAGAAGCCGTGGTGCGTGTAGACAGAGCTCGTGTCCGGACCTTCCGCGCCCTCGCCATGGGCGGTGAACTCGCACCTCGCGATTTGGCACATGAACTTCTCACCGTCTGGGTGGAAGTACAGCGTGACCCATCTGATGTGATGAGCAGTCGTGTTCGGATGTGCGATCTCTTTTCCAAGGGTGACCTTGACCTCGAAATTCTGGTCGGCCTTGACGGTCTCAGGGGCCTCGATCACCGGGACGTGCTTCTCTTTCTTCCAGTCTGCCTTTCCTAGATGCTCTTCGATAGGCATTTCATCCAATCCTCCTTCTGAGCCTTTCCTAGTAGTCTGTCGACGCCCCTACCGGCGAATCCTTAGATATTCTTTTCACCGATTTCTTCGGTCTCCGACAAACCAGGTGATGAATCAGACCAGTTTCAATACGACTTCACTGTTGGCACAGCCAGTAGGAGCCAAAGCCTATCTAGCTGGACTGCAATCATAAGCTGGGTGATTGGAGATGTTGGGCGCGCAGGAAGCAGAGGTGAGCGCAGTAGGAACAACACAGGGACAACAGTCAGTGCCACCGAAGCCGAGGAAACGCCTTCTCGCTCCCATTGTGATCGTTGTCGTGGTAATCCTCATTCTGGCAGTTCTCGCCATTGCCTTCGTGTTCGTTGCTTCAAAGAAGGACAACAGCACGCCCGAGGACGCTTTCAGAGACTACGCGGCTGCGGCGGAGAACAATGATACGAGGGCACTCTTCCGAGAAACGGTCTACAGCCTTGGAGACCTGTACGACAAATGGCTCGACCAGACAGGAGTTGACTCTAATCATAGCGATCTGCATGTTACGATCAACTCACTCGAAGTAGCTCACAATGAATCAATGACTGGTGCGCAGAGGGCATACGTTGAGAATTTGGTGACCGGAATCGAGTACGGGCTGAGCGTGAGCGTGGAGGACGCGTGCATTCTAAATGCGAACATCACAGAATCCTACACCTATTCGGGAGCCCCGTACACGGAGACCTTTTCATTCGATCTACCATGTGTGAAGGTGGATTCGAAATGGTACCTGGTTGTGCCCGAAGACATAGCCCTGGATTGGTACTGGGAATCGATTCCGCACGCCATCGGCGTCCAGATAGCCAGAGCGCCATATACCGGAGGGTACTCATTCAC
>Ga0315281_10000473_pt1 | contig 55953 bp, 44 predicted proteins | sample YL17G07_0_MG_FD_204540 | JGI IMG/M metagenome (GOLD analysis project Ga0315281, IMG submission 204540) | Sediment microbial communities from Yellowstone Lake, YNP, Wyoming, USA - YL17G07_0 | ecosystem: Environmental > Aquatic > Freshwater > Lake > Sediment | place: USA: Wyoming | collected...
CCGGCTCATCCATCTCGAAGAGGGCGACCAGCTCGCCGCCGCCTGCTTGATCAAGAGCGAGGCTAACGGCGGTCTCGCTCAGGCGGCGGTGATCCTGTAGCAGCCTGTAGCGGCGCTCTATGAGCGCGGGAGGGAAGCGGGACGCGGCGGTCGTAGACCGCTGCGACAGAAGTGCGGGGCACGGCGGGCCGTGCCCCTGCTTGTTTTGGCTGGACGCGGGGCGCTATCCTAATCTTCAGGGCCAAGCGCATGGGTGAACTGGAAAGCAAGGAGCAGCGGCTGTGCGAGCGACTTTCCGCTGTTCCATCCCTAATTGTCGCCTACTCGGGCGGCGTGGACTCGGCGTATCTCGCGTACGCTGCACACCGCGCGTTGGGCGAGCGCATGCTGGCGGTGACGGCGCTCAGCGCCAGCTACTCGGCGCGCGACCGGCGCGACGCGGAGTCCATCGTCGCACGCTGCAACTTCCCTCATGAGTTCATTGAGACCGGCGAGCTTTCGGATCCTTCCTATCGCGCCAACACCCCGGAGCGCTGCTACTTCTGTAAGGATGAGCTCTTCGACAAGCTCGACGAACTCGCGGTGCGCCGTGGCTTCGCCGCAGTCGCCTACGGCATCAACGCGGATGACCAAGGCGACTGGCGCCCCGGCCAGCGGGCCGCGCGCGAGCACCGCGTTTTGACCCCGCTACTCGACGTGGGGATGACCAAGGCCGACATCCGCGAGCTGGCGCGCCGCGCCCAGCTCCCGGTGTGGGACCGTCCCGCCTCGGCCTGCCTTTCCTCGCGGATCGCCTACGGGATTGAGGTCACGCCGGAAAGGCTAGCCATTGTGGAGAAGGGCGAGGAAGCACTGCGCGCGCTCGGCTTCCGGCAATTCCGCGTCCGCTACCATGAAGACTTGGTTCGCCTGGAGATTGCACGCGAGGAGTTGCCCCGCGCGCTCACGCCGGAAATGGCGCGCAAGTTTGTCGAAGTTTTCAAACCCCTGGGCTTCAAATTCATCACCCTGGACCTCGAAGGCTATCGCACGGGATCCTTCAATCCTCCCCTCGTCAAGATCCAAAGCTAGCTGGTCTCCGGGATGTGCAGATCGCCGCGTCCTGCACGTGGAGGCGGCCTTCAGGCCGGCGATTCAGTTATCACATGGCGTGCCCGCCTAAAGGCCGCGGCTACGACGCGAATTCTCTGGCCACGCGGATAGTGTTGATGTGGATGAGGACGGTGTCCTCGACGTGGCGCGCATAGCCACCCGCCAGCGTCACGGCCACGGGAATGTTCTTGGCCCGGGCTTTCTGGAAGACGAGCCGGTCGCGCTTTTCAAGCCCTTCCAACGTCAGTCGCAATCCTCCTAACTGGTCCTCGCAGTAAGGATCGGCGCCAGCCAGGTAGAGAATCAGGTTCGGCTGAAACTCAGCGAGCGCTTTGTCCAAGCCCCCTTGGAGCGCGCCGAGGTAGTCCTCGTCGTCCGCGCCGTCTTCCAGATTGATATCCAGGCTGCTGGGCGGCTTCGGGTAAGGATAATTGTTCGCCTGATGGATGGACAGGGTGAACACGCTGGGGTCGCGTCTGAAAATGTAAGCCGTTCCGTTGCCCTGGTGGACGTCGCAATCCACGGTCATAGCCCGCTCGATGGTTCGGTCTTTCTGCAAGCAGCGGATGGCGATGGCCACATCGTGGAGCACGCAGAAACCTTCGCCGTGGTCCGGGAAGGCATGGTGAAAGCCCCCGCCCACGTTCACGCAGGCGCCAGCTTCGCGCGCCAGCCGCCCAGCCAAAATCGAGCCTCCGGCGCAGAGCCAGACGGCGCGGATGAGTTCCGGAGAATAAGGGACCTCCATCCGCAGGATTTCCAGGTACGAAAGCTTGCCGGTTTGCAGCTTCCGGATGTACTCGCGGTCGTGGACCAGGGCCACGTCGTCGTCGGAAGCCATAGGTGGCTCGACGAAGTCTTCGGGTCGCGCCTGGCCCTGACGCAGCAAAGCTTCCTTGATCAAGCGATATTTGATGGAGGGAAAGACGTGGTTGCCGAGGTTCAGGTCGTAGTGGTCGGAGTAGATGAGTTTCAAGCTGCGGTCCGCCGTGGGTTGGATTCTACGAGTGGCCGTCAGCCATCAGCCCTCAGCCTCCACCCACGCGACCTTAGAAATGCAAGGCCGGAAACCGGACTATGCATGCTGACAGCTGAACGCTGATAGCTGAGAGCTTCCCTCCTACTCCACCGTCACCGACTTCGCTAAGTTCCGCGGCTGGTCCACGTCGCAGCCGCGCAGCACGCCGATGTGGTAGGCAAGCAATTGCAGCGGCACGACTTCCAGAATCGTGGAGAGCATCCCGATGGTGAGCGGCAGAACGATCAGGTGATCCGCCGTGGCACGAACTTCGCGGTCACCCTCCGTCACCAGGGCCAGGATGGTGGCGCCGCGCGCCTTGGCTTCCTTGATGTTGGAAATCGTGCGTTCGTATCGCTGCCGCGAGTACGGCGACTCCCAGTTGCAAGTGGCGATGACGACCACGGGCAGCCCGTCGGTGATGAGAGCATTCGGGCCGTGTTTCATCTCGCCCGCCGGATAGGCTTCGGCGTGGATGTAAGAGATTTTCTTCATCTTCAGCGCGCCTTCCAGCGCCACCGGGAAATGCACGCCGCGCCCGAGGAAGAGAAAATCCGTCGAGCGATGGAAGAGGCGCGCCAAGTCTTCGATTTCCTCGTCCTTTTGCAGCACGGACTCCAGTTGCTTGGGCAAGGCGGTGAGGGCGGCCAGCAGTTTCTTGGCGTCGGCGGCCGACAGCACGCCACGCGTCTGGCCCAGGTACACCGCGAAGAGGTAGAGGCCGGCCAACTGCGAGGTGAAAGTCTTAGTCGAGCCCACGCCGATCTCGGGGCCGGCGTGGGTGTAAATCGTGCCGTTGGCCTCGCGCGGGACCATGCTGCCGAGGACATTGCAAATGGCCAGGGTTTTCGAACCCTTGGCGTGAGCTTCGCGTTGGGCGGCGATGGTATCGGCGGTCTCGCCCGACTGCGTGATGAGGAGGGTGAGCGTGCGCGGGTCGAGCAGCGGGTCGCGATAACGAAATTCCGAAGCGTAGTCTACTTCCACGGGCACCCGGGCCAGCCGCTCGATCATGATCTTGCCTGCCAGGCCCGCGTGGCGGGAGGTCCCCGCCGCCACAATCTTGATATCACGGAGCGAGCGGAAATCTTCTTCGCTGATCTCCATTTCGTCCAGGAGCACCTGGCCGCTCTCGGGCGAAATCCTGCCTAGCGTCGTATCGCGCACGGCGCGGGGCTGTTCGTAGATCTCTTTCAGCGTAAAGTGGCGAAAGCCGCCCTTCTCAGCCAGGATGGGGTCCCAGGTGATGTGCTGGACCCGCCGCGTGACCGGATGGCCGTCGAAGTCGCTGAGTCTTACGCCGTGCGGAGTGAGCACGGCCAGATCGCCGTCGGCCAGGAAGAAAAGGTCGCGGGTGTGGTAGAGGATGGCCGGGACGTCGCTCGCCACGAAGTATTCGTCTTTACCCAGGCCGATGACCGCGGGTGGCCCCTGCCGCACGGCCACGATCTTGTGCAGATCCTTGGTGGAAATAATGGCGAGCGCAAAGACGCCCGTGAGCTGACGCACCGCAAGCCGCACCGCCTCCTCGAGACTTGCCGTCTTCGCGGGAGAGGAACCCGAGTTCGCGGCAGCGCCGTTGAGGTGCTTCTCGATGAGGTGAGCAATCACTTCCGTGTCGGTCTCAGTGGTGAACCTGTGGCCCTCGTCCTCTAGTTGCTTTTTCAGCTCCAGGTAGTTCTCGATTATGCCGTTGTGCACCACGACCACGGTGCCGTGGCAGTCGCGGTGCGGATGCGCGTTTTCTTCCGTGGGTGCACCGTGGGTCGCCCAGCGCGTGTGGCCGATGCCGTAAGTGCCGTCCAGCGGGTGAAGCCGAATCACCTCTTCCAGGTTGCGGAGTTTTCCCGTGGCGCGGCGGATCTCGAGCTTGCCCTCGCGGATCACCGCCAGGCCCGCCGAGTCGTAACCGCGATACTGGAGCCGCTGCAAGCCTTCGAGCAGCACGGGTACCACCCGCTTATTCCCGATGTAGCCGATGATTCCTGACATGAGGACTCTGTCCTGGCCGGGTCGCGTGGCGCGGGGCACTGCCCGTGACTGCGCGGTTAAATGCGCCTCGCAGGGCGGCCTTCAACTAACCGGGCATTATAGCAGACGAGCGGGCACTGCTTATTGCCCCTTTTGTGGTCGCCACCCCGTCTCGGACCTTGGCCGGGTTGTGCTATAGTCAGTGGCGTCTAACGCCTATCCGGACGATGTATGTTCAGGGTCTGATGCCCCGCACCGAGAGACCTAGGCTGGCCAGGTATGCGATGGCCGTCGAGAAGACGCTCGGCCGCCGTTGCCCCGAGCCTGCGCATCCCTACCGCAACGATTACGAGCGCGATCGTGACCGCATTATCCACGCGCGCGCTTTCCGGCGCCTGGAAAACAAGACGCAGGTTTTCACCCGGCGCTACTCCGACCATTTTCGCAACCGCCTGACCCACACGCTGGAGGTGGCCCAGATCAGCCGCACCGTGGCGCTGGCGCTGGGCTTAAACACGGACTTGGTGGAAGCGCTGGCCCTGGTCCACGACGTGGGCCACCCGCCCTTCGGCCATGCGGGCGAAGAGACCATCGACCGCCTGATGAAGCTCCACCACGACCGCTTTGACCACAACCTGCATGCCCTGCGCATCGTGGAGAATTTCGAGCAGAAATATGTGGAATTTCCTGGCCTGAACCTGACCTTCGAAGTTCGCGAGGGCATCATCAAGCACTCGCGAAGCTATGACCCACGGCTTCACCCCGAGCTCCGCGAGTATCGCCTGGAGGCGCAGCCGCCCCTGGAAGCGCAGTTGATCGACGTGGCCGACGAGATTGCCTACAACTGTGCCGACTTGGATGACGGCTACGAAGCGAAACTCCTCTCGCTTTCCTTGATCCGCAAGGGTGTGCCGCTCTTTGACCGTCTTTACCGGCCCTTCGAGCGCGCGCATCCGGCGGCCCTGGAGAAGCTGAAGTTTAACGAGGCGCTCAAGCGGGTCATGGACACCTTGGTGACAGACCTGATCACCGCGACGCGGGCGCGCCTGCGGAGGCTGAAGATTCACTCCGTGGAGCAGGTGCGCTCCGCAGGCGCGCGCCTGGTGGGCCTGAGTCCGCGCCTGGCCCGCGAGAACCGGCGTCTCAAGGGATTCCTTTACCGAAACCTTTATTCCCGCCCGGAAATCAGCGCGGAGCGGAAAAAGATTGTCAAATCGGTGGCAGGGCTCTTCAGGTTTTTCCTCGAGCACCCGCGCAGCCTGCCCGCTTCCTATTTCGCGAAAACCCAGCAAGAACCTGTGCACCGCGTGGTCTGTGACTACATCGCCGGCATGACCGACAACTACCTCCACGAACAGTATCGCAAACACTTGGGAGAATAATGGCTGTCGTGCGGTACGCCGGTGGGCGCTCCTCCTGCGCGCGGCCCTCCGCGCCACGTTGCGGCGGCTGTGCTAAGATACCCCAGGGGCGAAATTTGACTGCGCGCTGGCGCGCGGCGCTGCATTAGATTGCTTGCCCATGAACCTCCGTCGGCGTTTTTTGACTGCTCTCCTGCTCCTGCTCATCATCGTGATGGTGGCAGCCGCCGGGTATCGCCTGCTGGGCGGGCCGGGGGTGACAACCCTCGACGCCGTCTACATGGCGGTTATCACCTTCGCTACGATCGGCTATGGAGAGGTGGTGAACACGGCCACTCATCCGGCGCTGCGTATTTTCAATATGGTGATGATCCTCTTCGGGATCGGCACCATGTTGTATGTGTTTTCGACCGCCACGGCATTTGTGGTGGAGGGCGAGCTGAAGGATATTTTTCGGAGACGGAAAATGCTGAAACAGATTCGGGACATGCAGGACCATATCATCGTGTGCGGCGCGGGAGAGGTGGGCCACCATGTGGTCCGCGAACTCCTGAAGACCGGACACCGCTTCGTGGTGATCGACCACGACCAGGAACGGTTGGAGAAGATCCAGCACCTGGGCGAATTCCCCGTGGTGATAGGCGACGCGGCCGATGAAGAGGTCTTGGAGACGGCAGGCCTTTCGCGCGCCCGGGGTCTGGCGACCGTGTTGCCCGAGGACAAAGACAACTTGATGGTGACCGTGACGGTGCGGCAGAAGAACCCCGCCATTCGCATTGTGGCGCGCTGCGCCGAGCAGCGCATGGCCGACAAGTTAACGCTGGCCGGGGCCAATGCTGCCGTCGCGCCCAACACGATCGGGGGCATGCGTCTGGCCTCGGAGCTCATCCGCCCGCATGTGGTCGGCTTCCTCGATCTGATGCTGAAGGAAACATCGAAGACGTTGCGGGTGGACGAGATCACGGTGGGCGAAGCATCACCCTGGGCAGGCAAGACCATCCACGAGACCCATATTCACCGGAGTTTTGAGTTGCTGGCGCTCGCCCTCCGCAAATCCAGCGGGGAGATGAAATACAACCCGCGGGGCGACACCGCCCTCGGTGCCGGCGATGTGTTGGTCGTCATGGGCGACATCGACCAAATCTGGAAGGCGCGCGAGGCTGCCGGGGGATCGGCCTCTCCCCCCGCAGCGTAGCGTTGCCGCCCCTCCTGCCAGGCCAAATCCCCGGAACTGTCGGACCTCCAGCGCCATCCTCAACAGCCCGAGCGCCGGCGTCCACTGGTCGGGCGTAACGGCGCCTGTAGTTCGCCGCTTCCTCAGGGTGCCACGCGGCGCAGATAGAACTCAAAGAAACTTTTGGGATCGGTGTGCAGCGCAACCGTGGCGTTAGCTGGTTTACCTTCCACGGGGCGGGTGAACCCCTGGCCGTCAACCTCGATCGCCAAGGGTTTGGTCTCGCAAAGGCTGGGCTGCACGAGCATGGCGACAGCCATCGGGTCGAAGAGCGTGGGTGTGGGTTGGTTCCACACGTGATACAGGAGCGTTAAGGCATTCGTCAGGGGCGAGAGATGGCTGAACACGCGGTGGCGGGCGGCCGCGTCGAGCTGCAGCATGGCTGTGACGTCGAGGGGCACCATGAGGATGGGGATTCCGGAAGAAAACACCACCTGGGCTGCCGCGGGGTCGGAAGCGATATTGTATTCGGCGATGGGGCCTGAGCCCGGCTCGTAGCCGTACGTGATGGAGCCGCCCATCATGACGATCTGCTTGATCTTCTTGGCCACGGCGGGATCCTGCCGGAGCAAAGCGCCGATATTGGTCAGGGGGCCAATGGGGACCAGCGTCAGTTCCCCCGGGCGGCGCTCAATTTGCGCCTTGAGAAAGTCCACGGCTTTCTCGGAGCGCAGCGCAGGACTGGTGAACCCCTCAGCCCAGCGAGTCTGTTCGATGGGCAGAGGTTTGCCCGGCTCTCCGGCGACCACGGGAATGTTCGGTCTTCCTGCCTCCCAGAGCATCTTGGCCGCCAAGCGCGCGCGGGCCTGCGTGTCGCCGCTCACGGTGGTGACACCCACCAGTTCCAGCTCCGGGCTGTGCAGGATGAGCGCCAGGGCGAACGCATCGTCAACGTCCGTGCCGATGTCGGTGTCAAGGAGGATGGGAATCCTCGCGGATGCAGGGGCGATGAAACACGCCCACATGCTGACGAGAGCAAGGCAGAACCTGCAGGTCACGTTTGGCACGAGATTCGTCTTATGATTCAAGTTGGGAGCAGGAATCGCGCTGCTCGTTTCCTACGAATAGAATCTGCGCAGATGGTTGAAATTGATAACATCGATCTTTTCATGCTGAAGAAATTGGAGCAGAGGGAAATCGTCCGTCAAGACAACGAATCTCCCTCTCGCGGCTTGAAGAATGGCGGTATCGGTCAGCCCAAACCGCGGGAAGCATTTTTCTTCGGCCAATTCGCGACTCGGGGCGTAGTGTTCCTGCAGGTTTTTCAAGCCATAGGAGAAGTGGCGGAAGAAGGAATTCTGCAGGCCCGCCGGCAAATAACCGAGGAAGTTGCTGACCTCGGTAAGAATGCTAGGTGTGGTGACGATTTCCTTGAATCGCTGGATCAAACTAACCAGGCAGTCGAAATCTTCAATCGTAAATTTCGCGGTTCTTTTGAACTTCAGGATACGGTTGCGGTCGTGGATGCCGACGAAAAAGAGGAGAAGTAAATTGGAGTCGATGAGGAGTCCTTTGCCGTCGTGAGCAGGGGGCCTTTGGGAGGGGCTATCCAACGCGCTCTACCTCTCGGATTTTCATTGATAGAACCCCCCCCGTATCCGCATCGATTTTGAAAGCCTTGAACCCACGAGGTGCTTTGCCTCCGAACTGCGTTATCACCGAAGGAAGGTCGTAGCCGAGAGTGATATGCCAGTAGCCGTCGGACTGCTCGACCTCTTCGACTAGGACATTGCCGAACTGGGTTCCGTAGATGTCGCTAAAGTACTCAAGAGCCTTCCTGGCTGCATCCTTGAAGGTGATCATTGTTGCCTACCCCCGTTCGCGCCTAAAGCTTCTGTTCTTGGTCCCGGTGAGGTTCCGACAAAACCATCCCCGGGGAACACGACCATACGAGCCGCTTACGTATTATTTCGCGATTGATTCACCAAGTCAATCGGGGGCATTCCCCGGCCGATCATTCATGGAACCACCGGTGCGAGCGCTACGCATGTGAGGCCGACGATAAAGAACAGGAACATCAAAGCCAGCAACCGCTTCACGTCCGCGCCGGCGCCGCGAAATTCCTTCCAAACAAAAACACCCCAAATCGCCCCCACCATGGTGGCGCCTTGGCCCAGAGCATAAGAGGCGGCCGGCCCGACCATCTGCGCGTAAGAGGCCGCGAAGTTGGCAATCGTTCCCACGCCCCAGATCATGCCCCCCAGCACTCCCCAAAAGTGCAGCACCCTTCGTCCTGCGAAATACGCCCCCATATCCACCGGCGGTCCGCTGACTGGCCGGCGCATGAAGGCGTAATTCAGCGGAATAGTGCAGGCCAGCACGCCGAGCGCAAAGACGAACGCCACCGTGTATGGTCCCAGATGGTTCTGGCTCTTAATGGCCGTGGCCACGAAGGGATAGAAGAGGCCCATGCCCACACCGCCCAGCAGGCTGAGGACGATGCCTCTGGTGGACACCTTCAGGTCCTGGGAGATCTTTCGGTAGGCCAACGCGTCCAGCACAATCGCCACGCAGACCAGCGCAATTCCTCCAAACAGCAGCAGCGGATTTCCTTTCGGCGTGATGATGTAGTTGAGCACCGAGCCAATGACCAATGCCAAGCCGATGCCTACAGGGAAAGCCACCGCCAGGCCCGCGAGGGCGATCGCGCCCACAATCAGGATGTTGGCGATGTTAAAAACAACCCCGCCCAGAAAGGCGTAAATGAGGTGGCGCGCGTCCGCCGCGGCCAGATTCTGCAGGAAGCTGTCAGGGTTTGTGGGATCGGTGCGGCCCAGAGTCATGCCGAGCAGCACGGCGCAGAGCAGAATGCCCCAGACGTAATCCCAGTAGAAAAGCTCAAAGCGCCAGCTTTTGGTAAGCTTCTGCGTGTTGGCCCAGCTTCCCCAGCAAAGCATGCTGAGGATCATCATGAGGAGGGCAGCAGCGTAGATCTGCGGGACGAACATGAGGAGTGACCTCCCTGCGGGATTGGTCGAACTTCAGGGCGCGGGTGGCCGTGTGAGGCGGATCAACGTTGCGCACCGATTGGCACCGCGCCCGCGACTCGCGCTCCTGACTACTCTTCCTCTTCCTCCTTGCCCACGCCGGCGGCCTTGGCGGCCGCGGTGATTTTATCGGCAATGGGCTGCGGGACGATGTCGTAGTGAGAGAACTCCATCGCATACGTGCCGCGCCCTTGCGTCATGGAAGTCAAGTCGGAAGCGTAGGTCAGCATTTCGGCGAGCGGCACCTGAGCCTTGACGACCGTCGCGCCGCCTCTCGGCTCCATGCCCTGGATACGCCCGCGGCGGCCGTTCAAGTTCCCCATGATGTCGCCCGAATAGTTCTCGGGCACCGTGATCTCGACGTTCATGATGGGCTCGAGCAGACAGGGCTTAGCCTGCTCCATGCATTTCTTGAACCCCTTGGAGCCAGCCAGCTTAAAGGCGATATCCGAGGAATCCACCTCGTGATAAGAGCCGTCGAAGAGGATCACGCGAAAGTCCACCACCGGATAGCCGGCCAGGAAGCCTTTGGACGCCGCCTCGATGATCCCCTTCTCCACGGAAGGAATGAAGTTCCTGGGGATGGCGCCGCCGAAGATATCGTTTACAAACTCGAAGCCTGCGCCGCGCGTCAGAGGCTCCATCTTGATCTTGCAGTCGCCGTACTGGCCGTGCCCGCCGGTCTGCTTTTTGTGTCGGCCCTGGGCTTCCGCCCTGGCCCGGATTGTCTCGCGGTAGGGGATCTTGGGCGCCTTGAGTGTGACCTCCAGGTTGAAACGCCTTTTCAGCTTCGAGACGGCGACTTCCACGTGCTGCTGGCCGGCGCCGGAAAGCAGGAACTCCTTAGTCTGCGGGTCGCGCGAGAAGCGCAACATCAGGTCCTCTTCCAGGATGCGGTGCACCGCGGTAGAGAGCTTGTCCTCGTCGCCGCGCGCCTTGGGCTCAATGGCAAAGGAGATGGCGGGCTCGGCGAGCTTGACCTTGGGATAGATGATGGGCGCGCCCTTGTCGCCCAACGTGTCGCCTGTCAGAGTGTCTTTTAGCTTCGCCACCGCCCCAAGGTCGCCGGCGCGCAACTCTGCCAGCGGGGTCTGCGTCTTGCCCTGGATCGCTCCGATGTGAGAAAGCCTCTCCACTCCGCCGCGGTTGAGGTTGGCGAGATTCGCCTCGTTCTTCACCACGCCGGACATCACTTTGAAGTAGCTGACGCGGCCGGCGAAAGGGTCCGCGATGGTCTTGAATACGTAAGCGGAAACCGGTTGATCGTCGGCGATCTTGCGCTTCACGGGCTGGCCGCCCTCGTGCTCCAGGCCTTCCACGTGACCGCGTTCGACCGGCGAGGGCAGGTAGTCCGCGATGAAGTTCAAAACCTGCTCGCTGCCAATGTTGGGCAAGCCGGCGCTCACAATCACCGGGTAGAGGCGACGCTCGATGATCGCCTGCCGGAACCCCGGTACCAGGTCTTCCACCGGGATGGTGCCCTTGTCGAAAAACTCCTCCATCAACTTGTCGTTCCCTTCGGCCACCATCTCGATCAAGGCCTCGTGGGCTTTGCCGGCAGCCTCCGCGAGGTCCGCCGGGATGTCGATCTCCTTGGCCTTCCCCGAGCCATTGGACTCGTAAACGGCGGCCTTCATGCGGACCAGATCAATCGCGCCACGGAAGTTCTTCTCCTCGCCCAGGGGGAGTTGGACGGGGATCACCGCCCGCCCGAAGGCGCCCTGCAGGGCCTGGAGCGTGCGCTCAAAGCTGGCGCGATCGCGGTCCATCTGGTTGATGACCAGCACGCGCGGGAGCGCATACTTCTCGCAAAAACCCCAGGTCTTTTCGGTCTGAACTTCCACGCCGGCCACAGCGTGGAGCAACAGCAGCGCGGAATCGGCGGCCAGCAGGGCGGACTCGGTCTCATGCAGGAAGATGTTGTAGCCGGGCGTGTCAATGAAGTTAATCTTGACTTTGTCCCACTCGGCGTAGGCCAGGGCGGCGCTGATGGAAAACTTGCGCTGGATTTCTTCCTCGTCGTAGTCGGTGACCGCGGTGCCGTCGTCCACCTTGCCCAGGCGGTTCACCATGCCGGCGGTGAACAGCAACCCGGAGATCAGTTGCGTCTTCCCCGTGTCGCCGTGTCCGATCAGCGCGACGTTGCGGATGTTCTGGCCATCGTAGATTCTCACCGGAGACTCCTTCGGAATCTGGAGCTGATACCCTGCGCGCGTCGTCAGGGGAGGAGCAAATTCTCATCCTAGCACACCCGTTCCGAAAGCTTCAACGCACATGGCCGCGCGGTGCTTTCCTCTTAGCCGCGCCCGCGGGAGTGTCGGGGGCCGGCGGCGGTCCTAGAGCGCGGGCAGAGCGGAACCCCCTCGGAACAAGAGTAGGAGGCTTCTGACTTGCACCTTTCAACTCTTGTCTTGACTCTTGACTTTTGACTCGTCTTCTCAGTCCAGATCGATGTCGCGGGTGGGTGGGGTGACGGGTTCGTCTTTGCTTTTCTTGAGGGCCTCTTCGAATTTTCGCTCCAGCAATTGCGATTTGAGCTTCTCCTCCTCGGAACTCTGCTTGAAGAGAGCCTCGCGCCGCGCCTTCTCCTTCTCCAGGAGCTGAGTGGGGTGGTCGATATCGAGCGGCTTGGTGTGCTTGGGGGGCGGGGCGTGGTGAATCACCTTGCCGAGCGCCCTGTCAATTTTCAAGCGCGCCCCGCAGCAGGGGCAAACAACTTCACAAGTAGCGTTGTCGCGGTGGCTCATACTTTTCCTTCATGCTACGCGCGGGAGCCAGACCTGTCAATTCATCAGCGTGGACGGAGCGCACGGGGCTCGCCCTGGCAGCGGACGGTGCCGGGGCTTGCGGGCCACTGCGGTGGTGTTTATACTTGCGGCCGGCTTCAAGGGATATTCCAGGAGGACTTATGGGACCGATATCTCGTCGGCAGGCAGAGAAGATTCTACTGGCGGGGTCCGCCGGTTTGCTGGCTTCCCGCCAGCCGATTTTTGGGCAAGAGAAAATTGACTCGGTGATCCGGGGCGTGCAGATCGGGGCGCAGAGCTATTCGTTTCGCGATCGACCGCTGGAGGCCTGCCTCGAAGGGTTCCGGGAGGTGGGCTTGGGCGAGTGCGAGCTCTGGCAGGGCCACGTGGAGCCCCGGAACATGAAGTGGGCGGAACTCAAGAACTGGCGACTCACCGCGCCCCTCAGCCACTTCCACGAGGTGCGCGAGAAATTCGACCGCGCCGGCATTCTCCTTTACGCCTACAACTTCAGTTTCCGCCGGGAGATGACGGACGCGGAGATCGAGCGCGGCTTCGAAATGGCCAAAGCCTTGGGAGTAGGGCAAATTACGGCTTCGGCCACGGTCAGCGTGGCGCCGCGCGTGGACAAGGCCGCGCAGAAATACCAAATCGTGGTGGGCTTTCACGGGCACGATCAGACCAACCTGCCCGATGAGTTCTCGACCGCGGAAACCTTTGCGCGGGCGCTGGAAGGGGCCTCCAAGTACCTCGCGGTTAACCTCGACGTCGGCCACTTTGTAGCTGCCGGTGGCGATCCCGTCGCGTATATCCGCCAGAATCATGAACGGATCAACGTGCTCCACCTCAAGGATCGGAAGAAGAATCACGGGGCGAATCTGCCGTTCGGCGAGGGCGACACGCCCATCGTTGAAGTGCTGCGGCTGCTGCGCGATGAGGGCTGGAAGATTCCCGCCAATATCGAGTACGAGTACGGGGAGGAAAAGGCGGGGCTCGACGCCGTTGCCGAAGTGAAGAAGTGCTTCGCGTACTGCCGGAAGGCGCTCGAGACCTAGCAGCAACACGCGGCGTTTTCGGGCCGGTTTTTTGTGCTATTCTGCGCGCGCTAGTTTGACCGCAATGGTCACCCACCGAGGGGCGCACTGCATCGGTGTTGGTCCTGCCGAAGTGATTCAGTTTGCGCTGGGAATCTCTCAGAACTGCTTAGGCCTGCGGTTGGCCACGCGGGTGGCGGCAGCTCAGCCAGCGGCACATCTTAGAATCATTGAGCAAGCGTCACGGAGGCAACGCATGAGCGAATTCAAGTTTATCCTACCCGAACGGGAACTGCCCAAATCCTGGTACAACGTCACCCCGGACCTGCCGGTGCCGCTGCCTCCGCCATTGAATCCGGTCACGGGCCAGCCGGCCAGTCCGAGTGATTTGACGGCGATCTTTCCCCTCGGGCTGATCGAGCAAGAGATGGCAACCTCTCCGACCATCCCCATTCCCGAGCCCGTCCTCGACATCCTGCGGCTGTGGCGCCCGACGCCGCTGTATCGCGCCCGCCGGCTGGAGAAAGTGCTGGGCACTCCGGCGAAAATCTTCTACAAGCACGAAGGAGTCTCGCCGGCGGGAAGTCACAAACCGAACACCTCGGTCGCCCAGGCCTATTACAACAAGGTTGCGGGCATCAAGCGGCTGTGCACGGAGACCGGCGCCGGTCAGTGGGGCAGCGCCCTGGCCTTCGCCTGCAATGTCTTCGCTATGGAATGCATGGTCTATATGGTGAAATGCAGCTACTTTCAGAAGCCGCATCGCCGCACCATGATGGAGTGCTGGGGCGCCACCTGTATCCCTTCTCCCAGCGATCGGACGGAGGCGGGGCGCAAGGTGCTGGCAGAGGATCCCGACTGCCCCGGCAGTCTGGGCATCGCCATTAGCGAAGCGGTCGAGGACGCCGCGCATCGCCCCGACACCAATTACTCGCTGGGGAGCGTCCTCAATCACGTCCTGCTGCACCAGACCATCATCGGCCAGGAAGCCATGGCCCAGCTGAAACTCGCCGGAGCGTTTCCCGATATCGTCGTGGGTTGCTGTGGGGGCGGGAGCAATTTTGCCGGCATAGCTTTTCCGTTTGTTCCGCACAAAGCCACCGGCAGGCAGATTCGCCTGATCGCCGTGGAGCCAGCCGCCTGCCCGACCATGACCAAGGGTGTGTACGCCTACGACTTTGGCGACAAGAGCGGCATGACCCCGCTGCTAAAGATGGATACCCTCGGCCACGATTTCATCCCTGCGGGCATTCATGCCGGTGGCTTGCGCTACCACGGCATGGCGCCGCTGGTGAGCCTCCTGCACCGCGCAGGGATCGTGGAAGCCGTCAGCTATCCGCAACTGAAGTGCTTTGAAGCAGCATTGACCTTCGCCCGGGCCGAGGGGACCATCGTGGCGCCGGAGACCGCGCACGCGGTCGCCTGCGTCATCGAAGAGGCTCTGAAGGCCAAGGAGGAAGGGAAAGAGAAAACCATTCTCTTCAATCTGAGCGGCCACGGCCACTTCGATATGGCCGCCTACGATAAGTACCTTGCTGGCGAACTATTGGATTACGAGCACCCCGAAGAGAAAATCAAGGAAGCGCTGGAACACCTGCCCAAGGTTGCCTGAGCTGCCGTGGGGCTTCCGTCTGGGCTCCTGCGAGCCCTGCACCGGACGGTACAGGCCGGAGGCCGCCGTTACTTCTCGCTCCCCAGGGCCAGCACAAAGTACTGCGCGTGAGTTGACCCGGCGTTCCGAATGCCGTGTTCTTCGTTCGAGGCGATGAACGCCACCCCGCCTGGGCCGAGGGGCGTACTGCGTCCGGCGATAGTGACCTCCACCGTCCCCTCGCGGACCAGGAACATCTCCTCCTGCGGATGGCGATGCCCTGGATGAGGCATTCCGCCTGGGGCAAGGTCCGTCTCATGCGCCTCGAGTCGCCAACCCGCGTGCGTCACGCCTTCCAGGATGGGGCGGTAGCGGTTTTCGCCGCTGGCGCGAACTGGCAAGTCTTCAAACCGGAACGTCTTCGAAGCGAGAGAAACTCTCTCGGCCGCCCGGCCCGTAGTTGCCGCCAGCGCGGGCAGCCATAAGCACAACTCTCTTCGGGAGCAAGTCATCGCAATTCTCCTGTGCCGAATCCGACTGTCTCCTGCCTTGATAGGCGCTGGGCGGAAGAGGCGAATCCGTCCGCCTATGGGGCGGGCTGGGTTTCTTCGAGTTGTCTGTAAACCGCCTCCACGGCGCGCGGAGCGAGGTCGCGCGCGCTCCAGTGGTAGATTTCCGCCGGGTTCAGTTCGCGCCGAACCTCATTAAGGGATTTACCTTGCTGAATGCGTGCCTGGACCTCTGCCACGAGCCACTCGAGGAACTGGCGAAACTCCCCGAGCTGCTTCTTGTCCCCCGGGGGCCCGTGGGCGGGGATGTAGGTTTCCACGTCGCAGCTTTCCATCTGACGAAGGATTTCAATCCAGCGGCGGACATTGCTGGAGGCCAGGTGGGGAAAGAAGCCGTTCTCATAGAGGTGGCCGAGAAATAGCAGCTTCGCGCCCGGCAAATGCACGACGGCGTCTCCCGCCGAATGCCCACCGCTCAAGCTCAGCAACTTGATCTCCTGGCCGCCCAGGCGAATCGACATCTCGGGATCGAACGCCTGGGAAGGCAGTGTGGGATGGATGCCCCGCATACGTCCCTGTAACCGCCAATGCTCGTCCTCCTTCAGACGCTGAAGGAGCTCCTGCCCGTATTGGCGCATCTCGGCCTGCGCCGCGTTGGTGGAAACGATGGTAGCCTGCTGGTCCACGAAGACCTCGTTTCCCAGCATGTGGTCGCCTTGCGAGTCTGTGTTGATGACATAGCGCACCGGCAAATCGGTGCGCCGGCGGATCTCGTAGAGCAACTCGCGCGCGTGGAAGGGAGTATTGGTGGTGTTCACTACCACCACGCCTTCCGTCGTGATGATGAACCCGGCATTCCCGGCGCGGTTGAACTGCGGGTCACCTTCCGGGTCGAGAACGTCGTCAGCAATCCAGACGAAAACGTTGGGCTGGACTTCGCGGACTTCATAGAGCCCGCGCGCGGGCGGAAGGCAGTAGGCAGCAGGCAGTAGGCACCAGGCAGAAAGCAGCAGGCAGAAAGCAGGGGTCAGGTGCCGGGTGTCAGGTGTCAGAGAGCGCAGGGCAGAATACAGAAGGCGGATTGCGGAGACTAGTCGAAGCCCTTCCGGCCGCTGAAGGTCGGTGAAGGGAAAAACACTGCGGCGATTCTTTCCGGCTTTCAACTCTTCGACTTTGGACTTTCGACTGCCCTCAGATATCCACATACACCCGCGCCTGCCAACCCTGGGGCGTTTGCTCCAGGGCGAGTTGGTGATAGGTGATGGCCTTCACCAGGAGGTTCAACTGGTGTCGCGCGCGATCGATCCTCTCGCCGCGCGCCACGGCGGCGAGCGACGTGTCTCGCAGGGCACGCAGCTCAAAGTCGCAGAACAGCCAGCCTTCCGCGTCGTGCAGATAGAGAAGCTCGCTTAGCCAGTTCACCAGCAAGTCGGGCGGGTCGCGACCTTCCACCCGAACTGTCGTGTCCTCGCGGGGCACCACGGATTCGGGCTCGACGATCAGGTGGAAGAGCGCCCGCGCCGCGTTGGCAAATACCTCTTCCCGCGTCGCGCCGTGCGCCTCAAACCCGACATCCGCTGTGTGCTCAAGAATCCGGAAAGGCTCCACGGTTACCTCGCCGACCGCGGGAACTGCCGCGTAAGGCCATCATGATAACGGAGAGCAGGTTAGTTGGCTAGCAGCGGGCAGCCGGTTAACGCCGTTGACCTCGTTGATAAGCCCCGAGTACGATGTCGCTCGGGGATTGCCAACTTCCATGGTAAGCGACCTGAAGATGACATTAGCCCGTTCGGGCCAGCCGGAGAGGAGCGAAGCGTGGGCCTGAGTATTCTGCTGGGCCTGGTGGCGATTCTGGGCGTGGTGGGGCTCATCGTATACTTCGTCACCATGCGGACCAGCTTGCTACGGCTGCGCGACGAGAGCGAGAAGGCGTGGGCCAATCTCGACCTCTTGCTGAAGCAGCGGTCGGATGAGTTGCCCAAGCTCGCCGGAATCTGCCGGGGCTATATGCCGTCCGAGCAGAAAACCTTTCAGCTTGTCACCGCAGCGCGTACGGCCTTCCTGAAAGCTGCGACGGTCGCGGAGAAGGCCCAGGCTGATGGCCTGATCAGCGACGCTTTGAAAACCCTGTACGCTGTCGCGGAGAAATATCCCGACTTGAAGGCCGATGCGAGTTTTCGGCAGCTTCGGGGCCGCCTCAGCGCGCTCGAGGAAAAGACTGCCGCCCAGCGCCGCCGCTTCAACGCGAGCGTCAACGCCTTTAACGCGCGCCTCGCCCAAATCCCCGCGAATCTGGTGGCCGCCTTCCTGCACCTCCAGCCGCGCGCGCTGTTTCAAGCGGCCGAATCCCGCCGCGAAGACGCGCAGGTCAAATCCGGTTAGATTATGCGTTTGCTGGTCACCGTCGCGGTGGGCGGCGGTTCTGCCCAGGCGCGGATGACTTGGGCGCAGGCAGAAAAAAGGCCCGCGGCACGCGCGGGCCTTGAGCAAGGCAGAAAGTTTGGACTGCGGTTGCTTACCTCTTCTTCTTCGGCTTTGTCTTGCAGGCCATAGACTTATTCTCCTACGTGAGAATTCGCTTCCCTGCGGCGCCAGCCAATTGCAGCCGCGCGCGCTCGGCTGAATTTGTACTGGGCGCCAGAAAACTTGTCAAGCACAACCTAAGGGGTGAGAATCCACGGGCAGCGGGTTCGTACCGCCCAGGAAAAAAAGGCCCGCTTGGGGAAAGCGGGCCTGGGGAAAGGAGGAAACCTGGGAATGGGGTCGATCTACCTCTTCTTCTTCTTCTTCGCTTTCTTCTTCGCTGCCATCGGTTTATTCTCCTCCTGTTTGGAAGATTAGCGTACGCGCTATGGCCAACCTATTGAGGCCGGGCGCGTCCGCAACCCCATATGTAGTAGTCCGCGGCCAACTTGTCAAGCGAAATCTGCAGTTCCTCGGTGGCTTCCGCTTGCCCCCCGCCCCCGCCCGCGGGATCCGGTACCCTCGGGCGCTGGAGGCTGGCGCCGCCCCGCCGGAGGGAATGACAACATATGTAGCCTCTCTTTAGAGCCTGCACCCGGCGCTTCGCCCGCAGCGTCCGCGGGCAACACAGCTTCTTGGTCGCGGCCCCTTCTGAGGGCCTCCTCCCGCGACGTCACCTGAAGCCGACGAGGCGATTCCCGCACTCGCGCAGCGTTGACCGCGGGCGGTCTTATCTGCTATTTTAGCTCTTTGTATTCTCTCGCTGGGAACGCAACTTAAGGATGCCGAACGTTCAGATCACCTTCCCCGACGGGACCTCGAAGGAATTCCCCCAGGGTGTCACCGCGTTGGAGGTTGCGAAATCGTTAGGACCGCGGCTGGCGGCGGAAGCGGTGGCCGCCAAGGTGGATGGCCGCCTGGTGGACCTTTCCTTCCCTATCGAGTCCAGCGGGCCGGTACAGATCATCACGCCGTCCTCTCCGGAGGCGCTGGAAATCTGCCGGCACTCGGCTGCTCACTTGCTGGCCGCTGCCGTCACTGAACTTTTCCCGGACGCGCATCCCGGCATCGGTCCCCCTACCGAGACGGGCTTCTTCTACGATTTCTATCGTGAGAAGCCGTTCAGCGAAGACGACCTGAAAGAGATCGAGGAAAAGATGCGCGAGCTCGCGCGGGCGGATCTGCCGAACGAACGCGTCTGCTTCCCGAAAGAGGAGGGCAGGAAGCTCTTCGCGCAGATGGGCGAGTTCCTCAAGTGTGAGCTGATTGAGGAAAAGGCCGAGCCGGTTTTCTCCGCTTATCGGACCGGCAAGTTTTTGGATTTCTGCCGCGGTCCCCACCTCCCTTCCACGGGCCGCCTCCAGGCTTTCAAGGTGCTGAGCGTGGCGGGGGCGCACTGGAAAGGCGACGAGCGCTCGCACCCCATGCAGCGCATCTACGGGACGGCCTTCTTCACCTCCCAGGAACTCGACGCGTATCTCGTCAAGATCGAAGAGGCGAAGAAGCGCGACCACCGCCGGCTGGGCAAGGAGCTGAACCTGTTCAGCATCCAGGACGAGGCCGGTCCCGGTCTGGTCTTCTGGCATCCCAAGGGGGCGATTGTTCGAAACGAAATTGAGAGCTGGCTGCGCGACGAGCTATTGCGCCAAGGCTACCAGCTGGTGTACACGCCGCACGTCGCCCGGCTCGATCTGTGGAAGACCAGCGGCCACCTCAGTTTCTACCGCGAGAGCATGTTCCCTCCCATGCGCCTGGAGGACGCGGAATATCAGCTCAAGCCGATGAACTGCCCGTTCCACATCCTCATCTACAAGGACGCGCGGCGCAGTTACCGCGAGCTTCCCGTGCGCCTGGCGGAGTTCGGGACGGTCTATCGCTACGAGCGTTCCGGGGTGATGCACGGCCTGATGCGCGTGCGTGGGTTTACTCAGGATGATGCCCACATTTTCGCCACGCCGGAGACGGTGGAGGCGGAGGCGGGCGCGTGCGTGGACTTCGCGCTCCTCATCTTGAAGACCTTTGGCTTTGAGAGCTACGAGGTGGACCTCTCCACCTGGGACCCGGCGGACCGGGCAAAGTATTCCGGCGAACCGGCGCAGTGGGAGCTGGCGGAGCAGTCGCTGGAGTCGGCGCTCCGCCAACGCGGCATGCCGTTCAGACGCATGGTGGGCGAAGCAGCCTTCTACGGGCCGAAGATCGACATCAAGCTGGTGGATGCCATCGGCCGGCCCTGGCAACTTACCACCGTGCAGTTTGATTTCTTCCTGCCGGCGCGGTTCGGTCTGGAATACGTCGGGGCCGACGGCCAGCCGCACCAGCCCATCATGGTGCATCGCGCCCTGCTGGGAGCGATTGAGCGCTTCTTCGGCGTGCTGGTGGAGCATTGTGCGGGAGCTTTCCCCGTGTGGCTTTCGCCCGCGCAGGCGGTGGTGCTGCCTATCAGCGAGAAGCACCTGGCATACGCGCAGCAGGTAAGAGAGGAATTGCGCGCGGCCCGGGTGAGAGTGGAGTTGGACGATCGCAATGAGAAGCTGAACGCGCGCATTCGGGACGCCCAACTCCAGAAGATTCCCTTCATGCTGGTGGTGGGTGACCGCGAGGCCCAGGCGCGGGGTGTGGCGGTACGGAGGCGCGATACCGGCGACGTGGGGTTCAGACCCCTCGCTGACTTCATCTCGTGGGTTCGCGAGCTTATCGACACCCGGGCAACGAAATGGTAAGCTGGGCGACGCCCACGGACCTATGAAGCCGAGCGTCCATGATGGATGCAACCGCTTTACGATTGGCCCCCGGGGACCAGGAGGGATGATTTATCGCTGACCGATTCGTTCGCATAAACGAAAAGATTCGCGCCAAAGAAGTTCGTGTGATTGATGAGGACGGCAAGCAGCTCGGCATCATGCCGCCTTACGACGCCCTCCGGATGGCGCGCAGCGGGGGCTTGGATTTGGTGGAGGTTGCGCCCACGGCGAATCCTCCCGTCTGCCGCATCATTAACTACGGGAAGTACCTCTACCAGCTCAGCAAGCGGCAGCACGAGGCGCGGAAGCACCAGAAGTCCATCGAACTGAAGGAAGTGAAGTTCCGACCCCGCACCTCGGAACATGACTTCGAGGTGAAGCGGAACCACATCGTCAAGTTCCTGCAGGAGGGGAGCAAGGTCAAGGCGACCATCATGTTCCGCGGGCGCGAAATGGCCCACCGCAATATCGGGATGCGGATGATGGAGCGCTTGATTGAGGAAGTGAGTGAGTTCAGCCAAGTGGAGGCCCGGCCCCGGCAGGAGGGACCTAACCTGACGGCTATCCTGGCGCCGAAAAAGGCGGCGGGCAAAGGCGCGGCGGCCGCGCCCCGCCCCGCTAGAATAGCTCCGGCGGTGCCGGTCGGGGCCAAGTCTGCCGCGGCTTCTGTTGCCGCCGAGGCGCCGAGCCGCTCAGATTCCTCAGGATCTTCGGGAGGATAGAGTTGGCTAAAGCCAAGTTGAAGTTGAAGACTCACAAAGGCGCCGCCAAACGGTTCAAGCTGACGGCCGGAGGCAAGATCATTCGCGGGCATGCCTTTGCCCGCCACATTCTGACTTCGAAGCCCAGCAAGCGAAAGCGCAAGCTGGGTCAGACCACTAAGGTTTCCGGCGCGGATGTGCGACACGTCCGGGCCATGCTGCCTTATGGCAGATGAAAGCAGGTGTCAGCTACCGGGTGTCAGGTTATAGATTTTGCTTACACCTGGCACCTGACACCTGACACACGTTCTCCAGGAGCGGGAAGGCTTCGCCGAGGCGAACTGGGTGCCTTCACTGCCCTGAAATTCTCGGAAAGGAGCAAACCCCATGCCTCGAGTCAAGCGCGGCACTGTGCGCCGCGCCAGCCGAAAAAAGCTCGCCAAGCTCACCAAAGGCTATTTCCTCACTAAGAGTAAACTCTACCGGGCCATGAAGGAGGCCGCGGACCGTGCGGGCCGGTTCGCCTACCGCGGTCGCCGGCTGCGCAAGCGGGATTTCCGCCGCCTCTGGATCGTCCGCATCGGCGCCGCCGCCCGGCTGCATGAACTCACCTATAGCCAGTTCATCCATGGACTGAAGAAGCTGGGTGTGGCGCTGGACCGCAAGGTGCTGGCGGATATGGCCGTGCGCGACGCGGCAGGTTTTGCGGAGCTGGCAGGCAAGGTGAAGGCGGCGGTGGTAGCCAGTTGAAAGGTGACAGTCGAAAGTTGAAAGTCTGAGCGGTGGGCGGATGAACGGCAGGCCACTTTCGACTTTAACCCACGATGACTCTCGAGGAAAAGGTTCGCAAAACGCTCGCTGAGCTCGGTGCGACCGACGCGCAGAGCGTCGAGACCCTTTTCGCCGAAGTCCGTGCGGCCATGGAAGCAGAGAGGCAAGACTTGGTTTCGCGCGGCGCGACAAGCGAGGCTGAACGCAACCAGCTCTGTAAGGCCTTGCGCGACCGCTGGCTGGCGCGGAAGAGCGGCCTCGTGTCGTTAATCGACGAAAACTGGCTAAAGAAGGCGGGCAAGGAGTTAAAGCCCACCGTCGGCCGGCGATTCAATGAGCTGCGAGAACATTCCGCCGGCGTAGAGGTCGATGCCCTCCTTCGCGCTGTTCCTGTGAGTCTGGAAGTCCACGTATCCGACCCGATGCACAGGACCGATTCGGTGGCGGCGGAAGTGAGCCCGGCTGTCGCCCTTACAGACTTGACCCTCCCCGGCTATCGCCGCCCGCTGGGCTCGATTCACCCCGTGACGCGCGTGATGCGCGAGATCGAGGATATCTTCCTCAATCTGGGCTTTGCGATTGAGACCGGGCCGGAGGTCGAATCGGTTTATTACAACTTCGACGCCTTGAACATCCCCGAGAGTCATCCGGCGCGCGATGACTGGGACACGCTCTATGTGGACGCGCAGACTGTCCTGCGCACCCACACCTCGCCCGTGCAAATCCGCGCCATGGAAAAACACGGCGCACCGCTCTATATCATCATCCCCGGGAAGTGTTACCGGCACGACAACCCGGATTCGACTCACTCCCCCATGTTTCATCAGATCGAGGGACTGGCCATTGACACCGACATCACCTTCGCGGACCTGAAGGGGACGCTCGACTTCTTCGCCAAGAAGTTCTTCGGGGAAAAGGTTCGCACCAGCTTCCATCCCAGCTTCTTCCCCTTCACGGAGCCCAGTGGGGAGGTGGCCATCAGTTGCGTCTTTTGCGACGGGCAAGGTTGCCGGATCTGCAAGGAGAGCGGGTGGATTGAGGTCATGGGCTGCGGCATGGTCCACCCCGAAGTGTTGCGGCACGGCGGGCTGGACCCCGACCGGTATTCGGGTTGGGCTTTTGGGCTCGGCGTCGAGCGCTACGCCATGATGAAATACGATATCAACGACATTCAGCTCTTCTATCAGAGCGATGTGAGGTTTCTGGAGCAGTTCTGAGGAAAGCAGTTCACAGTTAAAAGTTAACAGTTGACAGTTGCGAAAGACAGTTCGGACTGTTGACTGTCGACTGTTAGCCGTGGACTCGGCACAATGAGAATCTCGCTCGCATGGCTTAAAGAATTCGTGGAAGTACCCGTGGAGCCGCGCGAACTCAAGCGCGATCTGACCATGATCGGCTTGAACGTGGAGTCCTACGAGCCGGTGGGAGATGATTGGGTGCTGGAGGTTGAAGTCACCACGAACCGCCCCGATTGTCTGAGTCATTATGGGGTGGCGCGCGAGGTGGCCACGTTCTATCGCAAGCCTCTGAAGCGCCTGGAATTCCCTGTGAAGGAAGCGGGGGCAGCCGCAGCGAGTGAAATCTCCATTGAGATTGCTGACCCGGACCTCTGCGCGCGGTACTGCGGGCGCGTGATCCAAAACGTCCCGGTGAAGCCTTCGCCGGAGTGGCTCCAGAGGCGCCTCGAGGCCGTGGGCCAGCGGCCCATCAACAACGTGGCCGACGTGACCAACTACGTCCTGATGGAGCTAGGCCACCCGCTTCACGCTTTCGACTTGGCACGGATTCGCCAACGGAAAATCATCGTGCGCCGGGCGCGGCCAGGGGAGAGCCTGCGAACGTTGGACGGCACGGACCGCACCCTGACCTCCGAGAACTTGGTGATTGCCGACGGCTTGCGGCCGGTGGCCCTGGCGGGCGTCATGGGCGGCGAAGACTCCGAAATTTCCTCCACCACGCGCGCGGTGTTGCTGGAAAGCGCGTGGTTCGAGCCCCTGTCGATCCGGCGCACCGCCCGAGGCCACGGAATGCACACGGAAGCCTCCCACCGGTTTGAACGCGGGGCCGATATCCAGATGGCTCCCCTCGCCCTCGATCGGACTGCCGCCTTGATTGCCCAGGTGGCGGGTGGCGAGATCCTCCGCGACATGATCGACGTGTATCCCGCACCCCCGCGCCGCGAGGATCTGATATTGCGCCGCAGTGAGATCCTCCGCATCCTTGGGGCGGAAGTCCCCTGGGAAGATGTGGAACGCATCCTGCGCGCGCTGGGGTTTCAAACGGAGCGGCGAGGGACAGAGGGCTGGCGGGTGACGCCGCCTTCCTTCCGCCTGGATGTCACGCGGGAGGTGGATCTGGTGGAAGAGGTGGCGCGGCACTTCGGCTATGACTGCCTCCCAGCGCGTCTGCGCCCCGCGCCGCCCCGCGTCGAACGAGATATCGCGCGCGAGAAGGATTTGACGATCTCCGCAAAGCTGGTGGGCCTGGGATATCGGGAAATCATCCCGCCCTCGATGGTAGACCCGCAGGAGAATGCTCGATTCACCGACCGCCCCGCCGTAGTTCTGGCCAACCCTCTCAGCCAGGAGGCTTCGGCCCTCAGGTCCACGCCCGTCCCCAGCATGCTGCGAGCCCTCTGCTGGAACCTGGATCGTGCTCAGGAGGATTTGCGTCTGTTCGAGGTGGGGAGGACTTACAGCCCGCGCGGGGAAGGCTTGCCCGAGGAGCGAAGAGTGCTGACGCTGGGCCTTTGCGGGCACCGGCGGGCCGCCTCCGTGCATGACAGCGAGCAGGCAGTCAATTTCTTCGATCTCAAAGGAGATCTGGAGACGCTGCTGGAAGTGTTCGAGGTTCGAGACCTTCAGTTTCAGCCTGACGGCGAGCGCCACTACTATGAACCGGGTCTCAATGGCCGATTTGTCGCCGGGGGACAGACGCTCGCGGATTTCGGTCAGCTCAGTTGCGTTGTCGCGCGCGAGTACAAACTACGCCAGACCGTGTGGCTGGGGGAAGTGGATCTCGAGCACCTGTTGGATTTCCCTCTGAAGGCGCGGGCGTTCGCTTCCTTTTCGAAATTTCCGGCGGTCGAGCGCGATCTTTCGTTGCTCGTGCCGGCAGGCTTGCCTTATAGCCGCCTCGTGGAAGCCGTTGGGGACCTGGGCTTGGGCGATATCCAGGGCTTCCGGCCGGTAGACGTGCTGCCCGTGGGCAGAATTGCCGTCGGACACTATAGTCTTCTCTTGCGGATCACCTTGCAAAATCCGGGCCGCACGCTGACGAGCGAGGAAATCGGGGAAGCCTGCCGGCGGGTGCTGTCAGCCCTCCGGCTGATGGGCGTCCGCCTGAGAACCTGAGCGCGTGCAGGACGAGAGCGCACCGTGACGGACGCGAACGATTCCTTCCAAAAACTCGAGGACAAGTTGGTGAGAGTCGTCGAACTCTTCCAGCAGGCCCAGGGGGAGAAGCGTGCCCTGCGGGAGGAGCTGGAACAGCTCAAGGCAGAACTCAAGGAACGGGCCAAGCGTTCCGACGCCCTGGAGCGCGAACTCCACGCGTTGCGGCGTGAGCGCGAGGAGCTGCGGGGCCGCGTGGAGAAGATCCTCCAGCAGATCGATGTATTGACAAAGGCTGATCCCGGGGGATAATAGCTACAGGGTGCCGGGCCCGTGGGCCGCACAGGCTAGTTCACGCTGAAGGAGTGACGTGGCAAACGTCTCCGACGGGATCCGGGTGCAGATTTATGATCAAGAATATCACATGAGGGGAGAACTCGACCCAGAATACATTCGAACATTGGCACAGTTCCTGGATGCGAAGATGCGGTCGATTGCCGAGCGCACGCACACCGTTGATTCGCTGCGTGTGGCTGTCCTGGCTGCTCTGAATATTGCGGACGAGTACCATCAACTGAAAGCGAAATACGAAGTAGCGACAAAGCGTGTAGACGAGAAAGTTGGCGAATACAGCGAGGTTTTGGACCGGGTCTTGAAACAAGCCGTTTAAGGTCTTGGGACCTCGTTTCAACCGCCCCGCCGGCGGGGCGGGCACGACACTGAGTTGAGGGTGTAAGCCTGCCGGGCTGGTGTAAGGGCCGGAGGGGAGAGTGTAAGCCCCACGGCTTCGCTGGACGGCGGTGTATAGACTCTGCCCAGCCGAGCGGGCCGCTCCCTAGCTCCATCCAGACGATTCCCGCATCCCCTGTGCCTTCTTCTTCCCTCCTGCCGAGGTTTGCGAAGTGAAGCGGCTTCGCGCCTCGAAGGAGAAGTCCCATGGGATTAGCCTTGCTGGTGGTGGTGCTGGGGGTCCTCCTCGCCGTCTCGGCAAGTCTTCTCGTCTGGCTGTGGATGGAACGACGCTTGACCCGGAGCGCCTCCGGGACCGCACGGCGGCAGGCGGAAAACATCCAGGCCCAGGCACAGCGGGAGGCGGAAAACCTCCGGAAAGAAGTCGCCATCGCTGCGCGCGAGGAGGCCTTGCGTCGGCGCCAGGAACTCGACGAGGAAGTCCGCCGACGGCTTGGCTTGGTCGAGGAACGGGAGCGGCACCTCACCGTCCGGGAGCAGGAACTCTCGAGACGCGAAAGCGAAGCCCGCACGCTCGAATCCCGCCTGGCCGAACAGCAGACGGAACTGGGCAGCAGGGAAGGTCAGCTCCTGTCGCTTCGTCAGGAGGCGGAGGAACTGGTGGCCAGCCAAAGAGGCAGGCTCGAAGAGATCTCCGGACTGAGCGCCGAGGAAGCGCGTCGGCTTTTAGTGCACTCGCTGGAAGAAGAAGCCCGGCAAGAGTGTGCCGCGACGGTGAAGAGGATGGCCGAGGAGGCGCGGGAAAGAGCGGAAGACGAAGGGCGCAAGATTGTGACCGCCGCCATCCAGCGTTGCGCGGTGGACCAGACGATTGAGAGCACGGTGACCGTCCTGAACCTCCCCTCCGACGAGATGAAGGGCCGGATCATCGGGCGCGAGGGTCGGAACATCCGGGCCCTGGAAGTAGCCACCGGCGTCGATATTGTGGTGGACGACACCCCGGAGGCGATCGTGCTTTCCGGGTTCGACCCGTTCCGGCGCGAAGTGGCGCGCGAGGCGATCTGTCGGCTGATGCAAGACGGACGCATCCAGCCGGCCCGCATCGAAGAGGTGGTGGAGAAGGTCAGGACGGAACTGGGGGCGCAGACCCTGCGGGACGGCGAAGCGGTGGCCCTGGAACTGGAAGTACGGAACGTTCATCCCGAGTTGCTGAGGCTGCTGGGCCGTTTGCGGTACCGGACCAGTTATGGGCAAAACCTTCTGGACCATTCCCGGGAGGTAGCCTACCTGGCTGGCTTAATGGCCCGGGAAGTCCAGGCGCGGCAAGACTTGGCGACGCGCGCGGGGTTACTGCACGATATCGGCAAGGCGCTGGACCGGAGCCTGCAAGGCACGCACGTCCAGATCGGCCTGGAACTGCTCCGCAAGCATGGGGAGGCGCAGGAGGTAATCCGCGTGGTCGAGGCGCACCACTTCGATGTGGAGTTTTCGTCACTGGAGGCGCAGCTCGTGCAAGCGGCCGACGCCATTTCCGCCTCGCGGCCGGGAGCGCGTCGCGACGTCCTGGAAACCTACGTCCGCCGTCTGGAAAAGCTCGAACAGATCGCCCAGTCGTTTGAAGGCGTCACGAAATCGTACGCGCTGCAAGCCGGGCGCGAGGTGCGCATCATCGTGGATGCCGAAAAGATTAGCGACGAGAAGGCCGTCTGGCTGAGCCGAGATATTGCCCGCAAAGTGGAGGCGGAACTGCAGTATCCTGGGCAGATCAAGGTGGTGGTGATCCGTGAGATGCGCGCCGTGGATTACGCGCGGTAGTGCCGCCGCGGCTCCTGCCACCCTTCTCCGCGCGGCGCGGGACGTCAGAAAAGGAGCGGTGTGAGCAACACCATAAGGATCCTGTTCATCGGGGACATCTGCGGCCAACCGGGCCGGCGAATCGTCAAGGAATCGTTGCCGGGGCTCTGCGAAGAATACTCGCCGGAGCTGATTCTGGCCAACGGGGAGAACGCCGCCGGGGGGTTCGGCATCACGCCCCCGCTGGTGGAGGAGCTGCTCGACCTCGGCATCGCCGTCCTGACCTCCGGCAACCATATCTGGGATAGGAAGGAGATCTTTCCTTATCTTGCCGACCACGCCGACGGCCGCCTGCTGCGCCCGGCCAACTATCCGGGTGACGCGCCCGGCCACGGACTCTACCTGGGTAAAACCCGCGCCGGTTTGGCATATGCGGTCCTGAACCTCCAGGGCCGCGTCTTCATGCCCGCTATCGACTGCCCGTTTCGCACCGCGGATGCCCTGCTGGAGAAGATCCCTCCCCCAGTGAGGATTCGCATCGTTGACATCCATGCCGAGGCGACCTCGGAGAAGCGCGCGATGGGCTGGTATCTGGACGGCCGCGCCACCGCGGTCGTGGGCACCCACACCCATGTGCCCACGGCGGACGAAACGGTCCAGCCTGATGGCACAGCGTATATCACCGACCTGGGGATGACCGGGCCGTACGACTCGGTCATCGGCATCGAGAAGCGCCCGGTGATCCAGAAATTCCTCAACCAGATTCCCGCGCGCTTTGAGGTGGCTAAAGGCGATGTGCGGCTGAGCGCCGTTCTCATCGAAGCCGACCCCGAAACCGGCCGCGCCCTCTCCATCCAGAGGATTCTGCGGTTATAGCCTAGACGTGTTCCTGGCTTCGGCGTTCCAGAGGCTTCGCTTAGCCGCCTGGAGCCTCTCCTCAATTGCGGCCGTGGCCATAGTCGACTTCGCTTTCCAGTTGTCAAAGGATAGCGTCATCCCTGTCCGTCAGCTGACGGATTCTTCACCAGCGTGGGGAAAACCAGCATGATCCGAGACCTCTCGGCGTCGGCCTCCGCGTTTGACTTATAAAGGGGGGATACGATGTACCTTTCCCATTCCACAATTTTGGGCGGCTTGACTTCATTTGCGGACTCAGGTTAACGTAAGCGATTGACCCTTTGAGGAAATCTCTAGCAGGGAGCGAGGCTTTTGAAACGCACCTTTCAGCCCAACCGACGGCGTCGGGCCAAGACGCACGGATTCCGCGTGCGCATGCGAACCCCGGGGGGTCGGAAAGTTCTGAAGCACCGACGCCAGAAGGGCCGCTACCGCCTGACTCCATGAAAGCTCCTTCCTTGCCGCAAGCTTTCCCCAAGGCAGCTCGGCTTCTCGGTCGGGGGGAGTTTCGGCGGGTTTACGAGGAGGGGCAGCGCCGGAGCACGTCTTTATGCGCCATCTTCTTCCGACCCAACGGCCTTCCCCGGACCCGGGTGGGCATCACCGCGTCGGGGCGCTTGGGGGGCGCGGTGGTTCGCAACCGGGTGAAGCGACGTCTGCGGGAAGTATTCCGCCTGCACCGCGCCGCCATTCCGGGGGGATGGGATATCGTCCTGAATCCTCGCGCGGCGGTGGCGAAAGTTCCCTTCCCGACTTTGGTCCGGGAGATCTTGCGGCTTTTCCCCCATCAGGCGCCGCCAGGATTGTCGGGGGGGTCTCGATCGCAATGAAGTCCGCCGCGCTGGCGCTCATCCGCCTCTATCAAACCTGTATCTCCCCGGGACTGCCTTCTTCTTGCCGCTTCTATCCGTCCTGCTCAGCTTATGCTCACGAGGCGGTAGAGAAGTGGGGGACATGGCGAGGGGTGGGAATGGCTTTCCATCGGCTCCTCCGCTGCCGGCCTTTTGGCGGACACGGCTATGACCCGGTTCCCTGAAAGGCAGGTGCCAAGGAATCCGGGGCTTCGTACCCAGGAGTGAACACCTGGGACTGGAAATCTGACGCTGTAACTAGAAGGAAACTCTTCCCGAATGGGCGACGACAATAGCAAGCGAGTGGTGCTAGCCTTCGCACTCTCCTTTGTGGTGCTGGTGATGTGGTACCGGCTTTTTGCGCCGGCGCCGCCTGCACCCCCCAAGAAGGCTTCTCCTCCCGCGCCAGCCCCCGCCGCGCCAGCCAAGCCCGAGGCGGCTGCGCCGACCCCGGCCGCGCCCGTCACACTCCCCGTCCAGCAAGGGAGCAAGGCGGAGGAGATCGTCATTGAGGGAGAATTCTCTCGCGTGACCCTCTCCACGCAAGGTGGGGTGATCAAGAGCTGGGTGTTGAAGAGATACCGGGACGAAAAACAGGCACCCTTGGATGTAGTCAACGGCGCCGCGTGCCAGACCCTTGGGTTTCCGATGAGCCTGACTCTAGCGGATGCCGAGCTTACGAAGAAACTGAACACCGGGCTTTTCGTGGCGACGTCGGCGGGTTCGAAGCTCGCGGCACCGGCCAAGGTCGACCTCACTTACAGCGATGGCAAGATCCAGGTGCGGAAGCGATTTTCCTTTGGACCAAAGTATGAGGTGCACGCCGAAATCAGCGTTTTCGACGGCCTGCGCTACTTGCCGGTCGAGGTCGCCTGGCCGGGCGGTTTTGGAGACCACTCGCTTCTGCCTGCGGCGAAGAGTTCGCGTAATAGCGTTCTTTATGGGACGGCCGACAAACTTGAGAACGTCCCCCAGCGCAAGGTGGAGGAGGACCGCACGATTGCGGGTCCGCTGCAGATGGCGGGGCTGGAAGACCGCTACTTCGCTAGTGTGTTTCTTCCTGACTTGCCGGAGCAGATCCTCTTTCACATCGGCCGTCGCGTCTGGGACCCGCCCGATTGGAAGGAGAAGGAGAAGGCCAAAGAGGCTTTTGCTGCGCTGGCCAGCCAGCAACCGAGACCTCTGGCGTTCCGTTTGTTCGTGGGGCCAAAAGATTTGGATGTGCTGCGGGCCATGAACCCGCCGCTGGATGCTCTTGTGGATTACGGGTGGTTCAGCATTGTGGCCAAGCCGCTGTTCTTGGGGCTGCGCTATCTCCACGACCGCTGGACCCACAACTACGGTTGGGCGATCGTGATTCTGACGGTGCTGATCAATTTAGCGATGTTTCCCTTGAAGCTGAAAAGCATTCGCTCGGCTCAGGAAATGCAGCGCATCGCGCCGCTGGTGAAGAGCATCCAGGAAAAGTACAAGGGCTACAAGTTCAACGATCCGCGCAAGCAGCGCATGAACCAGGAGGTCATGAAGCTCTACCAGGAGCACCACATCAACCCCCTCGGCGGCTGTTTGCCCATGGTGGTGCAGTTGCCGTTTCTTTACGGTTTCTACAAGGTGCTCGATCTCTCCATCGAATTGCGGCACGCGCCCTGGTTCGCCTGGATCAAGGACCTCTCGGCCCCGGACCACCTCTACATTCTGCCGACGCTGATGATCATCACCACCTTCATCATGCAGAAGATGACGCCCATGACCACGGCCGATCCGGCCCAGCAGAGAATGATGATGATCATGCCCATCGTTTTCGGCATCATGTTCTACAGCTTCGCCAGCGGCCTGGTTCTCTACTGGCTGACCGGCACCATCGTGGGTATTGCCCAGCAGATGTTCATCAACAGGATGATACCCATCCAGCCGCCGGTCCCTGCTCCGCACAAGACGGCCAAGGCAAAAGAATAAGTTCCTATGGAAGGTCAACCCCCTCCCACACCCGCGCGGTCGGTCGAAAGCTACCTGGGCGCGATCGAAGTCCTGGTCAAGCAATTGGCTCGCACGGGCGGTTTTGAACTCGGCGTTACTATGCGCAAAGCCGCCACGCCGGGGGAAGAGATTGAGATGCCGGAGTTTGTGGTGGATTTCTCGGGGCCCGACGCGGACCTGTTGCTGGAGAAGAACGCCTCGCTGCTCAATGCTTTCGAGTACGTGGTGCTGAAAGCTGTCCGCCTGGAGGAGGACCTTTTCGGGAAGATTACCTTCGACTGTAACGACTGGCGGCGCCTGCGGGCCGAGGAGCTCAAGCTGATGGCCCAGGTGGCGGCGGAGCGTGTGGTCGAATCCGGCGATTCTTTTGCCCTGAGTCCTATGAGCCCGCGCGAGCGGCGCATCATCCACCTGGCCTTAAGAGATCAAGCGGGGGTCCGGACAGTCAGCGAGGGGGTCGGCTCCGAGCGCAAAGTCGTCATCCATCCTGCCTCACCACCGGCGCGCAAGCGATAGGGGCAATTCTGCGCAGCCTTTCTTCTCTGATCGCGGCCTTTCTTGTTGGGGAAACGCCTTTACGGTGCTTCCGCAGGGCGAGAGAATACGGGAGGGCCATCCCGACGGAGTCGGGACAGGTTCCGGCCCTCCCCTACACCATGACTAATGACGACACCATCGTAGCCATTGCGACACCGCCCGGTCGCGGCGGCATGGGAGTGGTCCGCCTTTCGGGCGAGCGGGCCATGGAAATTGCCACGGGGCTTATTCGCTTCCCGGCGCTGCCGCTTGAGACGCAGCGCGCCACGCTGGGAGAATTCTGCGACCCGCAGTCCGGGCGCACTCTGGACCAAGTGGTTGTCACCTGCTTTCGCCGGCCGCATTCCTATACGGCCGAGGATGTCGTAGAAATCTCCTGCCACGGCGCGCCGGTGGTCTTGAAGTTTCTGGTCGAGTGCTGCCTGAAGCGGGGTGCGCGTGCCGCCGAACCCGGCGAGTTCACCATGCGTGCCTTTCTGAACGGCCGCCTCGACCTGACGCAGGCGGAGGCCATCCGCGACCTCATCGAATCGCGCACGCTCTATCAGGCGCGCGTGGCCGCCCAGCAGATGGAAGGGGCGGTCTCTGCCCGCCTGAAGCCCCACAAGCAAGTCCTCGTGGACTTGATCGCCAGGCTCGAAGCCGGAATCGACTTCGCCGAGGACGACGTTGCGTTAATGGAATGGGAGGAAATCCGCTCGCGGCTGGAGGCCCTCCGCGCGGATTTGGGGAGATTGGTCGAAGGTTACGAGTACGGCAGAATCGTTCGCGAAGGGCTGAGCTTAGCCGTCGTGGGGCGGCCCAACGTGGGCAAATCAAGCATCTTCAATTGCCTCCTGAACGAGGACCGCGCCATCGTCACTGCCACGCCCGGTACCACGCGCGACTTGGTGGCGGAAAGCGCCAACGTGGGCGGCATTCCCCTGCGATTTGTCGATACCGCCGGTATCCGCGAGGCTCGCGACGTGGCTGAGAGGATCGGGGTGGAGAAGACTTTCCAGGCTATTGCCGATTCCGACCTCCGGCTCTTGGTGGTGGACTCGTCGCAACCGTGGACGGAGGAAGATACAAGCCTGCTCCACAAGATGCGGCCCCTCGGTGCGCTGCTGATTGCCTGCAACAAGTCGGATTTGCCGGCGCGCGTCCGGAACGCCGACTTCGAGCGCTTCATCTCAGCCGAGGCGGCGGAGACAGCGGCCCCGGTGGAGGTCGTCTGGACGTCGGCCCTCAGCGGCGAGGGGCTGCCGCAGCTCAGGGAGAAGATCCTCGCCCTCGCCGCACCGGCGCGCGACCTGGGCCCCGAGGGAGAGTTCATTACGAACCTTCGGCACCAACAGCTCCTCGAGGACTCCTTTCAGGCGCTCGCCAAAGCGCGGCGCGCCGCCGAGGAGCATGTCCCGCACGAAATGTTGCTGATTGATCTCTACGACGCCCTGCGTCCCCTTGACACCCTCACCGGCGCCACCTACGTCGACGACCTCCTGAATCTAATTTTTTCGACGTTCTGTGTGGGGAAGTAGTGTTTGAGTGCGAAAGCGTCGCTCCGCTGAAGAGCAAGCTTTGGAATCGCGAGCTGCTGCGCAGGAACGAGGAGGGAAACGCCCACTCACCAACGGTGTGTCTACAGGCCAACCTTCCTCAGATAGGAGGCAATTTCCCCGACACGCAGCAGTCTGGCGAGAATTGCGGTCAGCAGGAAACCGGCGCCACTGGCTAGTACTAACACCAGCAAGGCCCTGCCGGTGGTTTGCCAGCCGATGCGGGTTTCGAGCCAGGTGACGAGCTGGAACGTCGCTACGGCGGCCAAGCCTGAGGCGGCAGTCACTTTCACAAAGAAGGTCACCAAGCTGCCGGCTTCCTGGTTCGCTGTCCGGCGAATCAACAGAATAAAGAGCAGGATTGTGTAAACGAAAATGCCGCAGGAGCTGGCTAGTGCCAGGCCCAGGTGTTGGCTGTGGCGGACCAGCAGCCAGTAGACCGGCAGGTTCAGAAACGTGAGGGCGGTTCCCACCACCGCTGGGGTCAGCGTATCCCGCGTCGCGTAGAAGGCGCGCGCCAGGATGTTTTGCACGCCCCAGGCAGACATGCCCAGCGAGAAAAACACCAACGTCGCTGCGGTCGCTTGCAGGTCTGGCCCGCGCAGGCGGGTGTGCGAGAACACCAAGTAAACAAGTGGCTTCGACTGCGCGATGCTCAGAGCAGAAATCGGCACGAGCAGCAGCAACAGGCCCTTCAGGGTGGAATTGAGCGTACGGTTCAGCTCCTCCAACTTCCCCTCCGAATAGAGCTGCGCGAGAAAAGGAAAAGCCGCCACCCCGACCGCCTGCCCGACAACCCCGAGGGGAACACGCATCAACGTCTTGGCATAGCTGAGCCAGGTAATTGAGGCAGGCTGGAGATAGGAGCCAAACCAGCGGATGACCCAGTCGTCGGTGAAGACCAGCGACAGCGCGAGCATGATGGGAACGGTGAGTTTGACGAACAGCCGAAAGCCGGGATGCCCCAGGTTGAGGTTGGGCGTGAAGCGGGCTCCGGCGCGGCGCGCACCGTAGATTTGCAGGAGAAAATTTCCCGCCAGCGCTCCCGCCAGCACCCCCACGGAAAAACCGGTGATGCCCATTCGGGACGCAAGCAAGACTCCGCCCAGGATGATCCCGATGTTGTAGATCACAGGCGCCAGCGAGGGAACGGTGAACTGGCCTTTCGCGTACTGGACCGCACTCAGCAGGCTGCCCAGGTAAAAGCAGATCTGCGCCGGCAGCATTAATCGCGTCAGGAAAACCACGCGCGCCTTCTGGGCAGGATCAAAGCCCGGGGCGATGAGGGGGACCAATTGGGGCGCAAAGATTTCTCCCACGACGACCAACGCTGCCAGCACGAGGCTCATGAAGGTGATGACCGTGGAAAACACGTGCCAGCCTTCTTCCTCACGCTTCTCGGCGACGTATTGCGCAAAGACGGGAATGAAGGTCAGGCTGAGGGCTCCGCCGGCGACCAGGTAGTTCAGGAAATCGGGCAGCGTGAAGGCCGCGTAGTAGGCGTCGGTGACGGCATTGGATCCGATCTGGCGGGCCACTGTCCATTCGCGGAAGAAGCCCAAGACCCGGCTCAGCAACACGCTCGCCATGATGATGCCGGAGGCCTGGGCAATGCGCCGGGTGACGGTAGGGGTGGCCATCGGCGAAGGTGTATCACGATTTACGGCCTCTTGGCCAGACGCGGATAAGGCTCCGGGACCGCGCTTCGCCCCAACACGCATTATTAAAGGGAATACGGAAATCGTTGGCGACAGGTTCGGCAGCGCGCCATCGGGCCGCGTCCAACGAGGCGCTCCCACCAACCGCGTCGTGAACGGCGGTAATCCGTGCTGCCGCAGCGTGGGCAGGCGGCGGGAGCGGGCTTTGAGCCCGGGTCACTTGCTTCTGATGGCGCGGGCCTCTCGTGCCTGGGGAGGAGCCGCAGGCGCCGGCAGCGCGAGCATTTACGCAGACGGTAACCGAAGGCCTTGGCCACCGTGTACAGGAAGCCGTGAGTAGCCGACTCGGTCTTTTCCGCTCCGCAATGTTGGCAGGGTTGCGCCATAAGAGGATTTACAGAATAGCGAAACGTCCGACAGGGCGCAACCAGTCCCTCCGAAGACTTTGTGCCCGCGATGGCTCCTGGTGGGACTGCCCGGGAATACGTCAGGCAAGTCGGCTTTATTGAAGCTCCAATTGCTTGCGCACGTCCTCCATGAACTCACTGCTTTCGTCCGCAGCTTCTTTCTTCAATTGACTGAACGCGACCAGGGCGCGTTGGGATTTCGCATTTTCGCCCAAACGCGCCTGGAGGAACCCGCCTCGTTCAGGCAAGACCTTGCCGGCCTGTTGCTAGACTTCGCCTCGCCTTAGGGCTTCAGCCAAGTGGTCGGCAGCGCGTATGGCGACGGCGACCACCGTCAGCGTCGGGTTCTTTTCGCAGTAGGACGTGAAGCTGGCCCCATCGAGCACCCAGAGGTTCCTCACATCGTGGGCCTGATTGCGGCTGTTGAGCACGGAGCGCCGGGGGTCATTTCCCATGCGCACGGTGCCCACCAGGTTCTCGCCGTCGAAGTGAGGTTTCCCATCCGGGGCGCGAGCGAACAGGACCTTGCCGCCCGCAGCTTCAACAATGGCCCGGCATTTTTCGCTCGCGTCGCGTACCATGGCCAGCTCGTTCTCGCTCCACTCGAGGTGCATGCGCGCCTTGGGCAACCCGAACTCGTCCCGGGCCACGGGATCCAGATCGACGTAGCTCTTCTCGTTGGCCAGCATCTCGCCATGCGCGCCAAGGTGGACCAGCGCCGGGTAGATGCGCCGGACTTCCTCGCGGTACTTGGCCCCGAAGCCAGGGACCAGCGCCGCAAAGGAGGGAACTTGGTCAGGCCCGCTCTGAATATCAATCATGTAGCCGCGGGCAAACTGCTTGCTGGGTTTCTCATAATAGACGTTCTGGATTTCTCCGTGCTCACCGGCGCCGTCCTCGTTCAGAACTTTGGCGCCCAGCAGGCGCTCCAGGTAACCGATGCATCCGCTATAGTGCTCGCTGACCAGATTCTTACCCACGTAGCCGCTCGAGTTGGCCAGACCCTGAGGGAAATGTTTCGATTTGGACATGAGCAGGATGCGGACGTCCTCGACGCCTCCGCAGGCCAGCGCGAAGACCCGTGCTCGCACCCGAAACTCTTTTCGCGTCTGCCGGTCGATGAAGACCGCCCCGTGGCAGCGCTGTCCGGAGGAATCCAGCTCGATCTCGCGCACGATGGCGTCGGTGACCAAGGTCAGCCGGCCGGTCCGCATCGCAGCGGGGACGGCCGAGTTGGCCGAGCTGTATAGGGCACTGACATGGCAGCCGCGCATGCAATAGCCGCAGTAATGACAGGTCGGCCGCCCGCCGTGTGGTTCCGTGTTGATGGCTTTGCGCAGCGGAATGACGCGGTAGGCCGGCCCGAGTTTCCTCTCACCCGCCTCTTTGATGAGCTGCTCGCCGCAACGCAGCGTGAGCGGCTTCAGAAAGTGTCCATCCGGCACGGAGGCTAAACCCTCTCGCGAACCGCTGACGCCCATGAAGAGTTCGGCCCGGCTGTAATAGGGTTCCAGTTCCCCGTAGCCGAAAGGCCAATCGTCCCCGATGCCGCGGTTTTGAAAATCGCGCTCGCCAAAACGCCAGGAAATGGCGGCCCAGGTTAGGGTCTTTCCGCCCACAGCAGGCAACAGCGCGTAGTCAATGCGCTCTTTGGGACAGGTTACAGGGTCTTTGGCATAGAGAAAGCCGGTGTAGTCGTTCTCGCCGTGCGAGAGCCAGCGGCCGCGGAACGGCATTTCAAACGGTAGGACATGCGTGCGAAAGCGACTCGTGGAAACCCAATTGCCGGCCTCCAGTAGCACTACGCGCAGCCCTTTTTCGGTAAGCTCCTTGGCGGCAATGCCGCCTGCCGCCCCTGAGCCAACGATACAGACGTCGTACTCCTCACTGCAAATCGCCGGGAGGTCCCGTTCGGAACGCCCAGTGGCTCCTGGGCCAAAAGAGGCCGCGACGAGCTTCACGCCCGGGGCCAAGCGAGACCTGCTTTCCTCTGCCTGAGCCGGATAGTCCCCTACTGGCGGTAACGCCGTCGTGCTCGAGGGAACCGAAACTTGCGCGTCTCCAAAATGGTCTTTGCAGGTTGCCGGCCCCAGGGCAACGGTGCCGCCTTTGTACTTCAGATCCTCCAGCAGTCCGACCCTGGACGTGTAGAAGCCCTCAGCCACGGAGTGCTTGAGGCGAACGAAAAACCTCGCGGCAGGTGAATTGGGGGAAAACTCGTGGGCGACGAGGCCAGCGAGCAGCGTCCGCTGTTGTTCGGCCGAAAGCGCGGCGAATCCGTCAGCTGACGGACGCTCAGCACTCAGCTCGTCAAGAACGCGCAAACCATCAGTCCAGGCGCGCTGCTCCTCCGGCGTGGCGCTGGCCAGCACGAAGTCCAGGTACTCTGGCACTTTGGCTGCCTGGGCTCCGGCAGCCACCCTGTCGGCGGGAATAATCAGTTCGGCCAAGGCCGAGACGGTGGCCTTTTGCTCAGGCGAGAAGAAAAGGAAGTCACCTGCAACTGGCGTGGCCTTGAGTCTTGGTTCCGAGAGGGCATGGTTCATGGCTGCGCCGCTGGCTGCTCCCGCAGCGGCGGGCGGCAATCCGCCTGAGGAGACTGCCAACGCCAGCAGGTTAAGCAAATGCGCCAACGCTCCCCGTCGGTCCACTCCTTCGCTGGGGGCTGGCGTGCCAGGCGGCGCCGTTGCGCCTCCACTGTCTGCCAGCGAGCCCGCGTCGCATCCTTTCCATTCCCCTTTATCCATCGGTTCCCTCCCGGCTCGGCGATGACCTCAAGTCCGCTCATCTACGGATTGGCGCAGAGCAATTGGTGGACGGCTTGTTGTCGGCTCAGCCCACATGATGATGGGGGGTGCATTATATACGGTAACATCACAATGTCGGTTCCTTTCTCCTTCCGGAGCTCTTACAGCCAACGCTTTCCTGGTGAATGGTGGGGATGTCGAAGAGGGCCGCAACAATGGTGCGTCCATCGTTCCCAGGCTCGACTCCATCCAGGAATTCCGGCTGATCACCAACTCGTTTGACGCCGAATACGGCCGCTTTTCTGGCGCCATCGTCAATGTCATCACCAAGGGCCGCACCAATGATTTCCACGGCACCGTTTATGAATTCCTGCGGAACGAGAAACTGGATTCACGCAACTTCTTTGATCTGAACCAGTCCGACCCGGTGACCGGACAGGAGTTACCAAGAACAGCGCGCGGCGTACTCAAGCGCAACCAATTTGGCGGGGCGGGTGGCGGCCCCATCCTCAAGAACGGGCTATTCTTCTTCACCGACTACGAGGGTACACGACAAGTGCGCGGTATCTCGAACTTCGTCTTCGTGCCCTCGCTGGCGAACCGAGGGGGGGACTTCTCGGACGCGGACACCACACGGAAGAGGCCCGGGGGAGACAAGGTACCAATTCAGTGAAAACACCGGGGAAAGGCTGGTGGACCTGAGGGGGCTCGAACCCCTGACCCCCTGGTTGCAAACCAGGTGCTCTCCCACCTGAGCTACAGGCCCGCAGAAACCTCAATCCATACTGACGGGGAATTCGTCTACCGTCAAGAGTTACGGATTACAGCAGCGGTGGCTGGTGGGCCTGGGTAGAGTTGAACTACCGACCTCACCCTTATCAGGGGTGCGCTCTAGCCACCTGAGCTACAGGCCCACTTGCTGCTCGCCGACAGGCCCCACGAGAACACACCGGCTGCCGGCTGACCGTATTAGTATAGGCGGAGGCCAGGCTCCGCGCAAGCCCCGTCCGGGGGCACGGACAGGTTCGTCGGCTCTGGCGGGATCCACCTTCGCGCTTTTGCTTTCTGCCCTTTGCCTTTTGACTTGCTCTCCGCTCCCCAGGCCGCGCCAGGGTTCTGAAAAGAGCTCCGCAGCATGTCATCCTGAGCGGAGCGAAGGATCTAAGGCATTTGTCTCCAGTCAGGCAAGAGATGCTGCGCTTACGCTCAGCATGACACGTAGTGTCTTTCAGCATCCCGCCAGCCCCCACCCCCGCTCTATGCCTCACTTCTTCACTTTCCGCAAGAGCCTTTCGTAGGCCTTTTTGTAGTCGGGATTGTCCGGCTTAAGCGTGTAAGAGGTGCGTGAGGCAGAGGAGAACGAGCGACTTGACTGCCTTGCTGGGGCTTCAGCGCGGATGGCCTTTAATCCTGGCTTGTGGTACAAGAGAACTTAGGGCCAAAGGGTCGGTCAATCGCAAGAGAGGTTCTGCCCGGAGCGCGTTTTCGGTCTCAGGGAAGTCATGTCGAACGTGCACAAAGTCGTACTCCCGAACGGCCTCACGCTCCTCACCGAGGTTATGCCCGCGGTGCGCTCGGTGGCCCTGGGCATCTGGCTGCGCTCCGGCTCCCGCCAGGAACGCGAAGAGGAGAACGGCATCTCGCACTTCCTCGAGCACATGCTCTTCAAAGGCACGAAGAATCGCACGGCCGAGGAAATCGCGCGGGCTGCCGATTCCATCGGCGGCCATCTGGATGCCTTCACGGCCAAAGAGTGTTCCAGCTTCTCGATCAAAGTCCTGGACGAGCACCTACCGCGGGCCTTCGATATCCTGGCCGATTTGGTCAAGAATCCGCTCTTCCACCCTGAGCACATCGCTAAGGAACGGCAGGTGATCCAGGAAGAGATCAAGATGGTGGAAGACACGCCGGATGACTTGGTGCACGAGATCTTCACCGAGACTTACTGGCGGGGCCACGCGCTGGGCCGGCCGATTCTGGGCACGCGCCAGAGCGTGGGCCGCTTCGAGCGCGGGCAATTGCACGACTACTTCCAGCGACATTACGCGCCCGGCAACATGCTCATCGCCGCCGCCGGGCATGTGGAGCACGCGCAGGTGGTGGAGTTGGCCGCGAAGGAGTTCGGCGAAGCCCCCGCCGGCGCCCGCCTGGGAGAGAGCCCAACGCCCATCCCTCACCCGCACATCAAGCACCGGCGGAAGAAAGAGCTGGAGCAAGTCCACATCTGTCTGGGCACTCCCGCCTATCCGCAGACACACGCGCGGCGCTTTGCCTGCTATATCCTGAACACGGTGCTGGGCGGCGGCATGAGTTCGCGGCTGTTTCAGAACATCCGCGAGAAGCGTGGCCTGGCTTACGCGGTCTTCTCCACGCTCAGCTCTTTCCGCGATGCCGGCTGCCTGAGCATCTACGCCGGCACCGCCACCGAGCGCGCGGCGGAGGTGGTGCAACTGATTGTGGAAGAGTTCCGGCGCCTGAAAGAAACACCGCTCAGCGACGAGGAACTCCAGCGCGCCAAGGACTACCTGAAGGGCAGCCTGTTGTTAAGCCTCGAATCCACGATGAGTCGCATGTCGAATCTCGCGCGCCTGGAGATGTGTTTCGGCCGTTACATCTCGCTCGACGAGATCGCCGCCGAAGTGGATGCGGTCACGACCGACGCCGTGCTCGCCGTGGCCCGCGAACTCTTTGCCACCGACCGCCTCGCGCTCACCGTCCTCGGGCCGCAGGATCGCTTTAAGCTCGCGCGCACGGACCTCGCCTGCTGACCTGGCCGCACCCCGCGCGCGCCGCGAATTACGCGAGCGGCGCTCACGCGGTGGCCGCCGCGGCAACGCGCGTTTCCTTCCAGAGCCGCAGGTAAGGTTTCAGGTCGCGCATCATGCGGCGGAACTGCTCCAGGTTCAGCGACTGCGGCCCATCGCTGAGGGCTTTCTCCGGGCAAGGGTGCACCTCGACCAATAGTCCGTCAGCCCCGATGGCGACGGCGGCGCGCGACACGGCCGGCACCAGGCTCTGCTTGCCGGTGGCGTGGCTGGGGTCCACGATGACCGGCAAGTGCGTCAACTCATTCAGCACGGCCACGGCGCCGAGGTCGCAGGTATTGCGCGTGGCGGTCTCGAAGGTGCGGATGCCGCGCTCGCAGAGCATCACGTTGGGGTTGCCGTGCGCGGTGAGGTACTCCGCCGACATCAGCAGCTCCTTGATGGTGGAGCTCATTCCCCGCTTCAGCAAAACCGGCTGCGGGCATTTCCCCAGGGCCTTGAGCAAGGCATAGTTCTGCATGTTGCGCGCGCCGACCTGGATGATGTTGGCGTATTCCGCGACCCGCTCCACGTCGCGCTCGCTCAGGACCTCGGTGACGATGGCCAGGCCCGTAGCCGCGCGCGCCCGGGCGAGGAGCTTCAACCCTTCCAGTTCCAGCCCCTGGAAGTCGTAAGGAGAGGTGCGCGGCTTGAAGGCGCCGCCGCGCAGGATTTTCGCCCCGGCCCCGGCCACGGCTTCGGCAGTCTCCATGATTTGCTGCGCACTTTCCACCGAGCACGGACCCGCCATCACCACAAACTCGTCGCCGCCGATCTCCACGCCATTCACCGCAATCCGCGTGCGCTCGGCCTTGAACTCCCGGCTCACAAACTTGTAGGGCGCCGAGATGCGCACCGCGCTTTCCACGCCGGGCGTGGCCTCCAGCATCTCCAGGCAAGGCGTGACGTCGCCCACGCCCACCGCCCCAATCACCACGCGCTCTTCGCCCTCGATGGAATGCACCTTGAAACCAAATTCGCGGATGCGCGCGCAGACGTGCTCGATTTCTTCTTTCGTGGCGTTCTTCCGCATCGAGATGATCATGACCGGCTCTCCTCTCCAACAAAAAAGCCCACTCGGTGAGAGTGGGCTGGCCCTGGAATTCTGTTTTTCTTTCAGGTTCAGGCCAACGCCACTCTACCGCTTCGGGGCCAAGCCCCAGAAGCGGTAAGTAAAGCCGAACGAGCTGGCGTAGGCCTTCAACATAAGACGCGTAGTGTATAGCAGAGTGCGCACCGAGCGCAAGCAGATCTTGTCCGGGCTGAAGGCCTCGTCGGCCCACCATCAGGTCGGCATACTCAGCCTGCCCACCTGAAGGCGGCCTCTGCGTTGTCGGCTGACGCCGGCTCGGTCCCAGACGCGCAAGTCTTCCCTGGCAGACGCCCCTTCTTCACCCTTTGGTTTCGATTCATTGGTAGTACGGTCTCGCGGCGTTAGTTGCGGCGGGCGCGAGAAAAAGGCCACGGCAAGACGAGCTTGCCGTGGCTACCCCTGCCACGCCCCCTGTCAGCATTGGTAGCCACGGCAAACCGCCCTCTGTTTGCCGTGGGTTTTGTTGAAACCCCCTAAAAGCCCACAGCCTGCCTGCGCAGGCAGGCACAAGAGCGGTGCCGTGGCTACCTGCCCACGGCGCCCTCGGGCAAGGTCCGCAACCCCCCGGCACTTTTCCCTTCAGACCCTTCCTCCCTCCTGCCGATAACTAGGCTAGAGGTTTCGCATGGAGCGCAAGGCCACTCGAAGGGGCCGGGGCGAGGAGGCGGTTTTCTGCGCCTTGCTGCTGGCGGCCGTGGCCGCGGCCCCAGCCGCCGCCCGACCTCCGGGGCCTCTCCCGTGGGAATCCGGCACGAAAGCACCTGCGGTCGGCAGGCGGTGGGCGATGAGCAGGACCTGGCGAGAGCCGATTCGGAAGCCCGGCCTCGGGCTTCGAAAGCCGAAAAGCGAAAATCGAAACTCGAAACTGGAAAATCGTCAATCACCGATCAGCAATGGTCAATTCTTTGGCGGCCGCTACGTGCTGCGCACCGCAAAGACCGAAAAGCGAAAACCGAAAAACGAAAACCGTCAATCGACAATCGTCAATCATCAATTTCCTGGCGGCCCCGAGCTTGCTGCCCACGATCCGACTCCGCGCCTCATCCTTGCTCCGCTACTAAGCTACTCCACCTATCTGGGTGGGTTGGGCTTCGACGTCGCCACCGACGTAGCCGTCGGCTCCACGGGCAGCGTGTACGTCACGGGGCATACGAACTCGGCGGGTTTCCCTCCCGCGAGCGTAACGCGGATTGGTCCGGGCGGTGGAAGCTGCGGCAGCGGAGCGGACGTCTATCCGTGCTTCGATGCCTTTGTGGCCAAGCTCGACCCCACCGGCAGCAGGCTGGAGTACGTCACCTACTTCGGGGGCAGCGGCGACGATTACGCCACAGGGATCGCCGTCGATGGCTACGGCAACGCTTACGTCACGGGCTTCACGAATTCGGCCGACTGGCCGACGGCACACGCCCCTCAGGCGAGCCCCGGCGGTGGCCTGTGTGGAAACGCCAATCCCGAGCCTTGCTTTGACGCCTTCGTGGCAAAACTGGACGCGACGGGAGCCACGCTCCTTTATTCCACATACCTCGGCGGCAGCGCGGACGATTACGGGCAGGGCATTGCCGTGGATTCCGCCGAAAGCGTTGTCGTGACCGGCTTTACCGCCTCCGCCGACTTCCCGACGACCGGGACGCTGCAAAGCGTTCACGCGGGCCCGTATGACGCCTTTGTGACGAAGCTGGAACCGGCAGGCTCGTCGCTGGTTTATTCCACCTATTGGGGGGGCAGCGGGGATGATTACGGCACGAGCATCGCCCTCGATCCCGCCGGCAACGCCTATGCGACGGGCTACACAAACTCGCCCGACTTTCCTACCGCGAGTGCCCTACAGCCGACAGACGGCGGTGGGACCTGTGGTACTCCTCCCAGCATTGAGGCGTGTTTTGATGCCTACGTCGTAAAGGTGAATGCGGACGGGTCGCAGCTTATTTATTCCACTTATCTCGGGGGGAGTGGGGGAGACTATGGCCGCGGGCTGGCCGTGGATGCATCCGGCAATGCCTACGTGACCGGGCTTACCACTTCGACCGACTTCCCTGTCACGGCCGGCGCCCTCCAGATCGCCGGCGGGGGCACAAGCGTTGACGCCTTTGTGACGAAACTAGACCCGACAGGCTCCTCAGTCGTCTACTCCACTTACCTCGGCGGGAGCGGTGCGGAAGCAGGCTTCGACATTGCGGTGGACACCGCCGGAAACGCCTACCTGGCCGGGTACGCCTATGGAAACGGCTTGCCCCTGGCGGGCCCCATCCAAGCCGCCAACGGCGGTTACTACGACGCCTTTCTGGCGATGCTCAATGCGGCGGGCTCGGCGCTTGTGTTCTCCACTTACCTGGGTGGCAGTGGCAACGAAGAAGCCCGGGGAGTCGCACTCGACCCGTCCGGAAACGCTTATCTGGCGGGTCGTACTTTCTCCACCGACTTTCCCGTTACTCCCGGGGCTTTCCAGACATCTTACGGTTCCGGCGCTTTTGACGGCTTTGTGGCCAAGCTGACGAATCCCGCTCTTCCCGTGCTTCGTTTGTCCGAAACAAGTATCACGTTTCCTGCTCAGGGAGTTGACACGAGCAGTCCCCCGCAGGTCCTAACCCTGACCAATCCGGGCACGGTATCTGCGAGCATCACTAGTATCCAGGCCAGCAGCGACTTCAGCCAAACGAACACCTGCGGTCCCAGCTTGCCGCCGGGCGCCGCCTGCAGCCTCAGCGTCGTTTTCGCCCCCACGCTGAGAGGAACCAGGACGGGAACTATCACCGTGGCGAGCAACGCTGCGGACAGCCCGCAGGTGGTAAGCCTGAGCGGGATAGGCATTGCTCCCGCGGTAAGCCTCTCCGCCCCCGCGCTCACTTTCGGAGAGCACGTGGTGAGCACGACCAGCCCCGCGCTACCGGTGACCCTGAGCAACACCGGGGAGCTTCCGTTAGAGATCTCGAGCATCACGGCCAGCGGTGACTTTGCGCAGACGAACGCCTGCGGCGCAAACATCGCGGTCGGCGCCAACTGCACCATCAGCATTACATTTATGCCGGCGACCCCCGGCCTCAGGAGCGGAACACTGGTCATCGCGGACAGTGCCCCCGATGGCCCGCACACGGTAGCTCTTTCCGGGACCGGAACGGATTTCTCGCTCTCCGTCTCCCCGGCCACGGCAACGATCAATGCGGGACAATCAGCAACTTACACTCTGGCCGTATTGCCCTCCGCAGGATTCAACCAGGCGGTGTCGCTGGCGTGTAGCGGAGCGCCGCAGGCAGCAACCTGTGAAATTTCCTCTGCCCTGATGACGGCGGACGGCTCGAACGCCACCCAGGCTTCCGTCACGGTCTTGACCACCGCGCGTATGAGCGTAACCCCGCGACCGCCGCGGCGGTTTTCCGCACCCGACAGACGCAGCCTGCCGTGGCCGCTTTTCCTGCTGTGCTCGCTGTTGATCTTGGCCATGCTCGTCAGCACGCTCCTACGCCCGCGGAGGCCGGTCTGGATCACAATCGGCGCCTTACTCTTTCTGGCCTTCTGGTGGACGGCGTGCGGAGGCGGCGGGGGAAGCGCACCCCGCCTGCCCAGCGGAACGCCTCCTGGCACCTACACGCTGACCCTGACGGGAACCTACAGCACCGTGGTCCGCACCACTTCCGTAACCCTGACGGTAAAGTAGCCACACCCTGGGACGCACCAAGGCCTCGGCAGGCGAAAGCAGGAAAAGGAAATCCCTGCCGTTTACTTTTCGGTCTGACTGTGATAAGTATCCGCGCCTTGGTTGGTTCCTATGCACCTCACCTTTGTCGATTATTCGATCATCATCATCTATTTCGCGTTTGTGCTAGGCATCGGCTTCGCCCTGCGTGGCCGCATGAAAACTAGCGAGGATTTCTTCCTCTCCGGCCGCTCCATCCCGGGTTGGATCACCGGCTTGGCGTTCATGTCGGCGAACCTCGGCGCGCTGGAAGTGATGGGTCACGCCGCCAATGCCGCCAAGTACGGCATGTACGTCAACCATTTCTATTGGCTGGCGGCCATGCCGGCCATGTGCTTCGTGGGCGTCTTCATGATGCCGTTCTATTACGGCAGCAAGGCGCGCAGCGTCCCCGAGTTCCTAAAGCTGCGGTATAACGAGAAGACACGGACGCTCAACGCCTTCTCTTTCGCCATCATGACGCTCCTGGTCTCGGGCATCGACCTCTACGCCATGGCGATTCTCTTCCAGCGCATGTTGAATTGGAAGTTTTGGGCAAGCGTCGTCGTCTCGGCGGCGGTGGTAGCCATTTACATCTACCTGGGTGGCCTGACCTCGTCCATATACAACGAGGTGCTGCAATTCTTCCTGATCGTTTTCGGGTTCCTGCCGTTGGCGATACTGGGATTGAGAGAGGTGGGCGGATTTGCCGGTCTCGAGCGCAGCCTGCCGAATCCAGGCTACGCGCACACCTGGGCCAATATATGGGATCCCAGCCTGAATCCCATGGGGATCAACTGGGTGGGGACGGTGTTCGGCCTGGGTTTCGTCCTCTCCTTTGGGTACTGGTGCACGGATTTCCTGGTGGTGCAACGTGCGATGGCGGCGAAGGATATGGCTGCGGCTCAACGCACCCCGCTGATTGCCGCTGTTCCCAAGATGTTCTTCCCCCTGTTGATCATCCTGCCTGGACTAGTGGCGATCTCACTTGATCCGAGTCTGACGAAGTTCCTAGACGGTCGCTACGACAACGCCATCCCCGCTTTGCTCGGCAGGTATTATCCCTCTGGGCTACTGGGGATCGGGCTGACAGCCCTTTTGGCCAGTTTTATGTCGGGCATGGCGGGCAATGTCACCGCTTTCAACACCGTGTGGACGTACGACATTTACCAGACCCATATCAACCCCGGCAAGTCGGACAGCCATTATCTGAAGATGGGAAAGTTCGCGACGGTGTTCGCGGTGGCCGTGGGGATCGCAACGGCTTTCATCGTCTTGAGGTTTAACAACCTCATGGACTACCTCCAGCTCTTGTTCGCGTTTTTCAACGCCCCACTCTTCGGCACGTTCTTGCTGGGGATGTTCTGGAAGCGCACCACGCCCAACGCCGCTTTTTGCGGGCTGTTCTCAGGGATTCTCGGCGCCGCCGGTCACTACACGCTCTACCACTACAAGGTCGTCAGCTATCCGAGCGACATGGCGGCGAATTTCTATCAGGCCATCGTCGCGTTCGTGGTTTGCTTTGTGGTGACGGTCGTGGTGACGTTCTTCACCGAACCGCGGAAAGAAGCGGAACTTGTGGGTTTGGTTTATTCTCTGACCCCGAAACCCCGGAACCAAGACCTCCCCTGGTACGAGCGTCCTGGCATCCTGGCCGTCGGAATCTTGGCGCTCTGCATTGTTCTGAATATCATCTTCTGGTAGGCACTATGGGCTTAGATATTCGCTTGCCGATCGGGATCATCTTCACCATCTACGGTCTCATTCTGATCGTTTACGGGGCTGTGACCGACCCCGCGATTTTCCAGCGCTCGCTCGGCGTGAACATCGATCTGTGGTGGGGTGCGGCCATGCTGGTGTTCGGGCTGTTCATGGGGGCCCTGGCGTTGCGGGCCTCACGCCGCAGTCAGCCATGACGGAACTCCGCTGGAATCCCACCGTTCGCGAATGGGTTTCGACAGCCTCCCACCGGCAAGACCGGCCCCTGATGCCCAGTGACTGGTGCCCCTTCTGCCCTGGCTCGGGGCGGGTCCCGGCAGACTACGACGTTTACATCTACCCGAACGACTTCCCGGCCTTTTCCGTCCCCCCGCCCGAACCGGCCATCAAAGGCGACGATTTCTATCGGGTGGGGCGCTCGCACGGCAAGTGTGATGTAGTCCTTTATCATCCTAACCACAACACCTCGCTCCCCCAGCTTTCCCTCGACCACCTGGTGAAGCTGGTGCGGCTCTGGCGCCAGAGATTCGTAGAACTCAAGCGCCTGCCGGGCATCCGCTACGTGCTCATTTTCGAAAACAAGGGCGCCGTCATCGGCGTGACCATGCCGCACCCGCATGGGCAGATCTACGCTTTCCCCTTCATCCCGCCTCGGCTGGAGCGGGAACTCGCCGCCGCCCGCGCCTACACTCGCACTCATCACCGTTGCCTCTTCTGCGACGTCTTGAAGAAAGAACGCCGCGCCCGCCAACGCGTGGTGGCCGAAAACCACGCCTTCACGGCGTTCGTCCCCTTCTACGCACGCTGGCCTTACGAGATCCACATCTTCTCGCGCCGTCACCTGGGCACGATCGATCAGTTCCGGCCGGCGGAGGAGAAGGCGCTCGCCGAAATCCTCAAATGGGTGACGCGGAAGTACGACAACCTGTTTCAGTTCTCTTTTCCCTATATGATGTTGCTGCACCAGGCGCCGGCCAAGGGTCGGTTTCCCTATTTTCATTTCCATATCGAGTTCTATCCTCCGCACCGCAGCAAGGAGAAGTTGAAATACCTGGCGAGCGTGGAGACGGGCGCGGGGAGCTTTCTGAACGATTCTCTGGCGGAGGAGAAGGCCGCCGAGCTGCGGGCTGTGCCGCCGCGCTCGGCACGCGCTAGGGCGGCGAGAACCGCGAATGATTGAGGACACGTTTAAGAAGGTTTTTGGGGCCGCGCCCGAAGTGGTGGTGCGCGCGCCGGGCCGCGTCAACCTGATCGGCGAGCACACCGATTACAACGACGGCTTTGTGCTGCCCGCGGCTATTGACCGCTACATCGCGTTCGCAGGTCGGCAACGCAACGACCGTAAGGTGCGCGCGCACTCGATCGACTTTCAGGACTCGGTCGAGTTCTCTCTCGACGACATCCAGAAAGATGCCGCCCATCCGTGGAGCAACTATCTCCGTGGGGTATCGAAGTTCCTGCAAAGTGATGGCCATCAGCTCGCTGGAGCTGACGTAGTGTTCGGCGGCGACGTGCCGCGCGAGGCGGGACTGAGTTCCTCGGCGGCCGTGGAAGTCGCTGCCACCGTCTTCTGGCAGCGGCTCATGGGCCTCGAGCTCGATCCCGTCTACGTGATCAAACTCTCCCGCAAGGCGGAAAACGAGTTTGTCGGTGTGCCCTGTGGGATTATGGACCAGTTCATCTCCGCGCTCGGCCGGCAGGATCACGCGCTCTTCCTCGATTGCCGTGACCTCACGTATCGCCACGTGCCGCTGCGCGGCGACGTGAAAGTTGTGGTCTGCAACTCCGGCGTCAAACGCGCGCTGGCCCAGTCGGAGTACGAAGTCCGGCTGAAGCAGTGCCGACAGGCTGTGGCGCAACTGGGAACTGCCGGGCTGGCCGTCGGAACCCTGCGCGAAGTGGATTCCCAGGACTTGGAAGTCCACCGCAGCGCGCTGAACGATCTCTTGCTCAAGCGCGCGCGGCACGTGGTGACGGAAAACCAGCGGGTGCTGGAAGCTGTCGAGGTTCTGGAAGCGGGGGATCTCGAGCGTTTCGGAGAGCTCATGCACGCCTCGCACGAAAGCCTGCGCGAGGATTACGAGGTCAGCTCCAAGGAACTTGATGTCCTGGTAGAACTCGCCTGGAAGCAGCCCGGGACGCTGGGCGCACGCATGACCGGCGCAGGGTTTGGGGGATGCACGGTGAATCTGGTGCGCGCCGACGCTGCCGAGGCCTTTGCTGAGGCCGTCCGCCGGGGCTATCAGGATGCCCTCGGCCTCCGCGCGGAGATTTACGTCTGTCGGGCATCCGACGGGGCACTGGCGACGGGGTAAGGCACCGATCTGAGAGAGCGCTCCGTTCCCGTGCCGGGCCATGAACCACGAAAGCCGGAATGACTGACACCCCCCGACCACAACTGGCAGCCCTCACCTCCGCCCGCTTTTTCGCCGCCTTTCACGTGTTTCTGTTCCATATGGGGGTCATGAAGGGGCTCTCACACGCCCCGGCATGCTTGCAGAAGTTCGCGGGCGTCGGCTATGTCGCCATTACGTTTTTCTTTGTTCTTTCGGGATTCATCCTCGTCTACACGTATGCCGGCAAGGACTTCAGCTTGCGCCAGTTCTGGAAGGCGCGGCTGGCGCGGCTCTATCCGGTCTACCTCCTCTCACTGCTGCTGGCGGCGCCGTTGTTCTTCTATGCCGTGCTGAAAATAAATGTTCCCGAGCTCGCGTGGTTCAAGACGCACCTCGGTTCCACGCTCGTGCTGGTGTTGACGATGCTCCAGGCCTGGGTGCCGCAGGCGGCGCTGGGATGGAATGGGGTGGCCTGGGCTGTTTCGGTGGAGATCTTTTTCTATATGCTCTTCCCGGTACTGCTGGCGCGTTTCTCACGCATCTCGAACCAGGGCTTGGCGGCGATCGGCCTGGCGTGCTGGATGCTGGCCCTCGCCACCGCGCTCGCCTATGTGGTTTTGTCGCCGGACCATATCGTCGCGGATGCCAGCTACAATGACCGCTCCTGGCTGAACGCGCTCAAGTTCAACCCGCTGGTGCGCTTGCCGGAATTCGTAGTGGGTATGGCCTGCGGATACTGGCTCGTGCGGGAGAACCCCAACCCAAAGTTGGCCACGCCTTTGGTGCTCGCCGGCACCGCCGTTGCCTTGGTCACAACCGCCTTCAGCCACCTCATCCCCTATCCGGTCATGCACACGGGCCTTTACGCGCCGGCCTTCGCGGCCATCATTTGCGGGCTTGCTCTGCGGCCACGCTGGACTTCGTTCCTCGAATTCAGATGGCTGCTGCTCCTCGGCGAATCAAGTTATGCCTTTTATCTGCTCCACGTCATGGTCCTTGGCATGTTCCTGTTCCCGATAACGCCGCAATCGCCCACCCCTCGTGACCTGAATTCCTTCGTTCCCATTGCCACCCCCGGCAGGCTGATCGGAGCCACGGTCACTACCACGGTCGTGGCGGTGCTCGTCTTCCGCTTCGTGGAAGAACCAGCAAGGAAATGGCTGAGGGGCAAGCCCCGGCCCCACGCCGCGCCCACACCCACCAGCGCCTGAGCCTGCTGCTTTCTGCCTACTGCCTTTTGCCTTCTACTGTGTCACCGGAGGGCCCTTGAAGATGAGTACCACCATGCCCAGCAGGAAGAAGACCACGAGGATGATAAGTAGAACGCGGGTTACCGGGCCGATTTCTGCCTCGACGGACGGGCAGGGCGCCTCAGGCGCCCGTCGCCGGGCCAGATACCAGGGGAAGAACAGCAGCCACAGCAACAGCGACCCCAATCCCCAGCGCAGCGGCTTGGGGACACGTCTTCGCTGCGCATCCTGGAAAACCCAGATGGCCGAGACAAACTCCACCCCACCGAGCATCAGTTCAGTTCTGAGCAGGCCAAAATGCCTTTGGGCAACCATCGCCACGGCCAGCCGGATGCCGAACAGGGCCAGAAACAAAAGCCAAGGGAATCGCACCGGCTCAGGCGTGGGAAGCGCGGCCGCTGGCGCGGGCCTCACTGATTCGGCAACGGCGGTGTCAATTTGCGACGGGTCAATCGGTTGCTTGCAGGCTACGCAGACGCGGCAGGAAGCCGCCAGCATCTGCCCGCAGGCGGGACAGGCAAACGGCTCGTCAGGGGTGCGGCCGAGCGCCTCGGGCTCTGTTCCTGCCGTGCTGAGAGGATCGGTCTGGTCCATTCTGTTGGCTATGGGCTCATCGGGTCATTGAACCATCGAGCCATTTGGGGATTCCGAATCCTGCCTCTCCTTTGACCGTAATTCAATGACTCGATGGTCCGATGATTCAATGAGTCAATCTTTCTCGTTCCATCCTTCGTGCTCTTTCCAATCCAGGATCAGCCGGTAGGCTTGCGTCCGGGGAAGCTGGTGGAAGGTTTGCAGATTCCCCTGGGCGCGGTTGCCGCCCTGCGACTGGTAGAACCATCCGGCTTCCTGCGCGCGGGCCATCACTTCGCCGGAGACGTGCAAGACCTTCTGCGCGTAATGGTAGGGCGTGGGAGGTTGCGCTTGGGGGTCGTACACACGGTCCACGCGCACTTCGAGGCGGGGGGAGATGACACCCTCGCGCCGCAACTCGTCGAGCGCCTGCACCACCAGGTAGCCAGTCACGATGTGGTCGATGTGGCCCGGGTTGGGAGGATGCGCGGTGTAAACGACCTCGGGCTGCAACTTCCGGATGACTTCCTTGATGGCCTCGACCACGGATTTTCGCGCATAAGGGAGGTTCGGGCGCAGGAGGCCCGCGTAAGGCGCGTGGTCACTCGCGAGCAGAACGGAGAGGTACGGGCCGGAAGGCTCGAGGTGTTTGTACCAGATCTCGCCTGAACCACCATCCGGCAACCCGAGGAAGCGGACGTTCTCGCGCGGCACGCCTAGATGGCCGAGCGCCGCGCGCGCCTCCTCCATGCGCAGCCCGCCAAAATTCAGCGCCTCGGCAGGACCGCAGGAATGCTGGTAATAGCGGTCGCACGAGCCGGCGTCGCCGCTGGTGAAATAAACCACATGTAGCGGTATGCGATTCTCGACTGCCGCACGGATAATGCCCGCATGCGCCATCTCATCGTCCTCGTGCGCGCAGAAGATGAGGATGGATTTGGGCAGCGGATTTACTCCCAGCTCGAGGCTGCTCGAGGCCAGGAGTTGCCCGGACGGATTGCGTATCTCGACTACAACGCGGAAGTTCCCGCCGCCATCGGAAGGTAGGATGAACTTGGTCCCCTGCTCCAGCGGCGAAGCGCGCGGCGCAAGGTCTATCTTTTCTGCTACCAGGTTGTTGGCAAACCCCGCGCCGCCCAGACTGCGGAGGCTGGCACCGATGGTGACCCCGCGCCACGCCTCATCGGTGGGGTTCACCAGCGAGAATTTCACGCTCGCCTCGCTGCCGGAAGCGAACATTGTGTGGCTACGATCAAACTGGATTGCGGCGGAATTGAATTCCGGGCCAATGAACTGCCGGTAGCTTGACGTGTCCACGGCGCCAAGCTCGGGATAGACGTATTGCAGCGGATACGGCTGCGGCGCATCGGCCCCAGGCGGGTGAATGAAAACGAAAGGGCTGAAGGCTATGTCGTAAACGTTCTGGCGCGCCTGGTCCCACACCACCACCGCGTACTGCTGGACTGCGGGTTGTTTCACCGCCTTGGCAAGCGCGGCGCGTGCGCTCCCGAACTCCGCCGTCGCACGCGGCTGAACGACAAGTGCCTCCTGCAACGTCACGACGCCGACCCCGGCACGCGCGGAAGATTGCGCGATCCAGGGCCAATACCGCTCGGAAAATTCCACCCGCAGTCCGTCGAGGCGGCGGTTGCTCAAATTGCTGACGGCAACCCTGCAACCGATAGGGTCGCCGGAAGTGTAGAAAGTCCTGTCGAGCTCAATCCGGTCGATCTTGAGCAGTTTCCGGTGGACCGTGAACGCCGCCGCGTGCGGGAGATTCCAAATTACCTGCGGCGATTTTGCCCGCCGCGCCGTGAGGTCGACTTCGTAGCGGCCTGTTTTGGCCGCGTAGGGGACCTGCCAAACCTCGCGATAGTCGGTTGTGTAATCTGCTTTGCTCGCAACAAACGAACTCGCCAGCGGGAGGTCCCGCAGCAGGGGTTCGCTCTCCCCTGCATACCGGATCGTGGCTGTGAGATCCACGGGGGTCTCGACACCGCCGGACGCCGGGCGTTCGGCGGAGGCGGGATGGGGAAGGACCACTCGCAACCGCACCGTCTCCCCGACGTTGTAGCTGATGTTGTCCGTGACGGCCTGGGCCGGCGCTTGCGGCCACGCCCGAACGCTCGAGAGTAGCAGCGCGATGGCCAGCGCCAGAACACCTGACACTGTCCTCCTTTGGCCTGTCCGGTGACACACAGGGTACGGTTGTTTGTGCATGAATCCCTCAATCGGCAGAGCATCTGTGATTATAGAGTCCCCGCCGCACCGCGTCCAGTTTGCGCGCGCGACCCGCCGGCGCCTCCCGGCTGGGCGCGAAGAGTGAAACGTAACTCCGATAACAATTTGGCGTATACTTGCCGCACGCTCACGAGGAGGATTCATCCATGCGCAAGGTAACAGGTCCACACTCCGTCAGTCGCAGGAGATTTCTCGCGACGACGGGGGGCGTGCTGGCAGCCGCGCCGGCCCTGGCCCGAGGCGGGTCGTTATCCAGCGCGGAGGCGGCCGTCGCCTCGCCGGTTATTCCGAGCCCCGCAGGTTCAGCGCGCAAGATCCCCATCGGAGTCTTCGATGCGGTGTACGGCCACCTTTCGCTCGACCAGATGCTGGACAAGATCACCGCTATCGGGATTGAGGCGGTGGAGATTGGCACGGGTGGTTATCCCGGAACCAGGCATTGTCCGGTGGCCGACCTCCTGGCCGATCCTGCCAAGGCCAAAGCCTGGAAGAAGAAGTTCGAAGACCGCAACATTCTGGTGGCGACCTTCAGTTGCCACGGCAACCCGGTTCACCCCGACCCAGCGATCGCCCAGCGCGACGACGAGTCTTTCCGCCGTACGGTACTTTTGGCCGAGCGCCTGGAGGTGCCGGTGATTGTCACGTTCTCCGGCTGCCCCGGCGGTTCTCCCACCGATAAGATGCCGAACTGGGCCACCTACCGCTGGCCCCCGGAATACGACCAGCTCCTCCGCTGGCAGTGGAACGAGCGGGTGATTCCCTACTGGAAGCAAGCCGCGAAGTTCGCGCGTGAGCACGGCGTGCGTAAGATTGCGCTCGAGATGCACCCGGGATTTGTGGTGTACAACCCGTTCACGCTCCTCAAACTGCGCGAGGCTGTGGGCGAAGAAATCGGCGCCAACTGTGACCCCAGCCACTTGTTCTGGCAAGGCTGCGACCCAGTGGAAGTGATCCACCTTCTGGCGAAGCAAAACGCGCTGTTCCACGCCCACATGAAGGACACAGTGATCGTAAAGGATGTGGCGGCGAAATATGGAGTGCTGAATTTCCCGGAGGATTCGGCGAAAGCTGCCGCGGGATCGGTGTTCTTCCGCGCCGTCGGCTACGGCCACGGCGCCCAGCTCTGGAAAGATATCGTGAAGGCCTACATGGAGGTCGACTTCCAGGGCATCCTGAGCATCGAGAATGAAGATCCGATTCTGCCCGGCGAGGTGGGCGTCGAGCGCGCGGCTTACGTGCTGAAGAACGTCCGGGCCGAGCTGCTGGGGGCGCAGTCCTAAGGGCCAGGCCCGCCGGGGCGGGCAGGCGGAGGGGTCGAGGAACTTGGCCGGATTTCCCGAGCGCGACGCCCTCTTCAAGCCCGGGTCAAACGACTGGAGGTAACAGGTGCTTACCTACCTGTTCGACGCCAGCGCCGCAGTCGAGCTGTATGCTCCCCGAAATGAGAGAACCCGCAAGACGCTTGAATTCATCGCAGAACAACGGCGGACCCACCGTAAGGCGGTGTTGCTGATCCCCAATTTCTGCATTGTGGAGGTTTTCAACGCCCTGGCGAAGAAGTACTTTGCCGAGCACTCCTTAGAAAGAGAGGGGTACGAGAAATGCCTCAAGCGCTTCCG
>Ga0315281_10000475_pt1 | contig 55861 bp, 60 predicted proteins | sample YL17G07_0_MG_FD_204540 | JGI IMG/M metagenome (GOLD analysis project Ga0315281, IMG submission 204540) | Sediment microbial communities from Yellowstone Lake, YNP, Wyoming, USA - YL17G07_0 | ecosystem: Environmental > Aquatic > Freshwater > Lake > Sediment | place: USA: Wyoming | collected...
CGGCCGGCCGGCCCGTAGGCCGTAGAACTATATAGTGACCCGACTGTTTCCCATGGCGTACGCCATTACTGCTATGTGTAAGAATGTAAAACCGTTTCCGAAATCCTGTTTTCAGGTCTTGGACTTTCCGGACTCCGGAGTAGTAATGACGTGGGCGACCGCGGCTAAGGGTTACTGTCTTGCGGTCACTTCGACCGGTATCGGTTTCTTCTCGCGTTCTCTCTGGTCCTTTTTGACCTTCTGTGGTTGTCGCCATTCTTTCAGTTCGTCATCGTACAGGTAATTGCACATCAAAGAATCCATTTACTCTCGGTCCATTCTGGTCGAGTCAACAGTTTCTCTGTTAAGTAATGTGTTGATGATTCGAAACGTCAGCCCCCATATCACGTGGCTATGGTAAACATACGAGTCAACCATCAGCTTCTCATGCTCAGTGTAAACCTCGGTCTTACTGACGCCGATCGTCGCCAGATCACTCATAGACACCCAGAAAGACTCCGCAACCTCCTCATTCAAACGCACATCGACATGGCTCTTGAGCTGGAAAACAAACGGCGCCACAAGCATCCGACACGTACGGGCAAATGTTGGTGCCAGTACTCCCAGCAACTTGTGCTCGCGAAGATCAACGCCAACCTCTTCCTCCGCTTCTCGAACAGCCGTCTCTCTGAAGTCGCGATCATTCGGCCCCTTATGCCCACCCGGGAACGCAATCTGTCCCGACCAAGGATCTCCCTCTCGCTCGGTCCTCCTGATGAAGAGGATAGATCCGTTCTCACAATCCGGGTCGATTATGATGGATACAGCGGCTTCAGGTGCATCGGGTTTGCCAGCTTCAGGAATCGTGCTCTCAGTCAACAATCGCTTCCGTAAACTGGCGATATCAAACGTCTCGACCACGACCAAGCTTTCAAGACAATCGGTTCTGCTAATTGAGTAAATACATTATCTCTTTGCGCGGACACGTCTGATGCGTACCGTCAGCATATCCCAAGTGATTTCCCGTTTTTCACTGCAAGGGCTGAATACTGATCGCGGTTCATATTACAGTCGAGCACGTCCCAATTCGGCATTGATACCTGCCTGTGCTAAGATTGAGCGCAACAATCTCCATACTCCTAGGAATATCTGGAATGCTCGGCTTTGGAGTAGCCGACTTCATAGCCAAGACCATACTATCAAGAACGAACGCTCTGCGGACAGCATTAATCTCCCAATCAATCGGTACGCTGCTCTATCTCGGTGTGGCAATTGTCTATGATCTTGCGGCTCCTGACAATACGCTCCTGTTCTTGACCTTGATTTCAGGAGCACTATCCGCAGTCGTGCTATCCAGCTACTACTTGGCATTGAGCCTGGGCAAAGCGAGTTTAGTATCTCCAATTACCTCATGCCTAAACGTTGTTGCAGTTGTGTTGTCGCTCTTGGTTCTGGGAGAGACTCTAACGGGTCCACAACTCTCTGTCATAGCAGCAGTCTTCTGTGGAATCATACTCGTGGCCTTTGATAGATCAAGCAATGAGTCATCACGCAATGTGAGCATCTTGTTCGCTCTACTAGCCGCGCTCCTAGGTGGAGGCAACGTAATAATTCAGAAGTGGATCGCAGAGAGCGGTCACTATTTGATGGCTTTTTTCCTGACGCGTGTCTTCATGCTGTGTTTTATGCTCCCATTTATGCCGCTACTCGGCAGGAACAAGCAGTCCACTGAAAAACCAGTGAGTTACCAGAAGATGGGGCTGTTGGGTTTAATCGATGTCTCAGGCTTTTTCGCTTGGTATATTGGGCTTCGTGAAGGCTTGGTCTCAGTAGTCACGCCCATAGTGACCTCCTGTCCTGCAGTCACAGTGATCCTCGCCCATCTCTTTCTGAACGAAAGAGTACGCCTGCACCAGAGAGTGGGCATAGCCACAATCATCGCTGGAATTGTGATACTGTCCGCAATCTCCTGATTATCAGTCCGCGGACTCTGCCCGATCGCGAAGAACTCTATCTTCACGTCTGCGCTTAGCTGAAGCGGCGCTATGCGTCCTGGTAAACGAAGGCGACACTGTCGCCTGTCTGAACGGTCCAGTTGAAGTTGGGTGGGGAACCAATATTCCAGCCCCACACGTAACCGTCAACAGGCATTGCGATGGTTTCGATTATTTCTCCGTAGGGGTTAAGCACTGTCGCTATCGATGTGTCCTTCTTCAGCTTGACGCCGATGTCAACGAGACGGTTTACAATTCCTCCTCTACTCGCAACGGCCATGCCATGGAATGCGAAATTGCCTTGGAAGACTTGGACTTCGGTTTGGGGTTCAAAGGTTCCGGAAATCATCTCAAGCTTCTTCAGAACATTCATCAATCCTCGAACGCCGACCCTTACACTCGTCCATTCCTCTCCCATGGTCAAGTCAGTGCCTGCTTCAAGTTCGGGCGTGAACGCCGGAACACGATTCGCAAGCAAAGCATCAATGTATTCCATATCACCAGGTTTCATACCTGCTAGGGCAAACTCGCCTTTAGGCCGGATTATAGTAAGGCCAAAGGCCTTCGCCGCCTCAAGGGCCTTGTTTTCCACCTTCTTGTCTTCCGAGTACCCTACGAAGGAGAAATGGAGACATGGTTTAACGTTCTCGTGAAGATCCATCACTAGGTCTGCGTTCTTCGACGCATTTTCCCAGATGAAATTGGCGAGTCGCGAGGTTATGGTCCCTTGCTTGCTCCCAGGGTAAGCAACGTACATGTTGACATAGTCATGTGGAGTGACATACTCGCCGAACTGCATTCCAAGAGGATTGGAAATTGGGAAGATGACAATAGAACCCTTCAAGCTTGACGGATCAATTCGCTTTGTAAGTATCTGCGCCGCTGCATGACCTACAAGTTCTGTGGGATGAGTTGCAGCGTTTATGACAACCCTTGGTCCTTCATGCTGACCGTTAATCAATATCACAGGAAGATAGACGCGTGTTCCGTCACGCAGTTCAACCCACGTAGCAGGACCGTGTGTTTTCTGTCCGGGTTCCGCGGACACATCTCCAACTTTCAGGACGCGGGCCATAGAAGTCGTTTAACTACTTCCAGTCAACAGCCGATTTAAGCGTTCTATAGCTTACGATCGATACAGGTGACATGCGACCTTTCTAGTCGCGCTCAACTGGGTCAGCTCTGGTTCTGCATCGCGACAGATGTCGCCAATGTATTTGTGGCATCGCGTGTGGAATCTGCATCCGCTAGGTGGATTGGAAGGACTGGGTATCGTGCCCCGAAGTATGATTCTTGATTCCGTGAGCTGCTTGCCATCAACGCTCGGAACAGCCGATAACAACGCCTGCGTGTATGGATGAGCAGGCTCCTTGAAAATTTCCTGAAAAGTTCCAATTTCAGCGACCTTTCCGAGATACATCACGGCAACGCGATTTGCTATGTATTCGACTACCGCTAGATCATGAGTGATCAATAGATACGTTAATCGCAGCTTCTCCTGCAATTCCTTGAGCAAATTCAAGATCTGGGCTTGAACCGACACGTCTAGCGAGGATGTGGGCTCATCCAAAACCACGAACTTTGGATTCAATGTCAAGGCTCTGGCAACACATACTCGTTGGGCCTGACCGCCACTCAGCTCAATTGAGTACTTCCAGAGTTGCTCATCTGACAGACCTACCAATCCCAGCAGTTCCGACGCTCGTTTCGTGATATTATTGTCACTCATTTGCGTGTGAGCTTTCAACGGTTCTGCTACCAGATTTCTGACGGTCATCCGTGGATTCAGAGAGAGGAATGGGTTTTGGAAGACTACTTGGAGATATTTGCGCATTCGCTTGAGCGTCGCCTTGTTGATCTCTAAGATGTCTGTCCCATCGAAGAACACTTCTCCAGACATAGGTTCGATGAGCCTCAGAATGCTTCTGGCAAGAGTCGTCTTTCCTGAACCTGATTCGCCGACCAGCCCGAAGACTTCACCTTCATCGATGCTGAAACTTACGTCGTCTACGGCTTTCACGTATCCAGTCGTACGCTGAAGTAGCCCGCTTCTTATCGGGAAGTAGGTCTTCAGGTTCTTGACTTCCAGAATCGTCCTGCTCAAGTTAGCCAAGGCTCCTTCGGTATGTTGAAGCATGCCACATAGTGGTTGGGTTCCACCTCTACCAAGTCAGGACGTTTCTCTCTACAGACTTCTAACGCGTAGGGACATCTAGGATTGAATCTGCAGCCCTCTGGTGCATGGAGAAGACTAGGGACGAAGCCAGGAATGTGATGCAGCACGGTCCCTCTCAAACGTCCAGTTACAACGGACGAGAGAAGTCCACACGCGTACGGGTGAAGCGGATTCTTGAATATCTGGTCGGTATCTGCGGATTCAACAACTGATCCTGCATACATGATCGCAGTCCGATCACACAACTCCCGCACAACTCCCAAGTTGTGCGTGATCAGCAGAACCGAAAGTCCCAGCGTCTGCTTGAGCTTCTTCAGCAAGTCGAGCAACTGTGCTTGTATAGTCACATCGAGCGCTGTTGTTGGCTCGTCTGCGATCAGGAGAGTTGGTGAGCAGGACAACGCGATTGCCATTATGACACGTTGTTGCATGCCTCCGCTCAGTTCATGGGGGTACATTGCCATGACGGCACTGGCGTCGGGTAGCTCTGCCATACTCAGTTTCTCTTCGGCTAGTTTGCGAAGGCCAGCTTCATCCGCCTCGGGAAAGTGCAGCTTGAGGACATCCATGAGCTGTGTTCCTATCGGGAAGACCGGATTGAGCGATGAGGCAGGATCCTGAAAGATCATTGAAATTTTCTTTCCGCGAATTTCTGCAACTTCTTTACCTTTCTTGCTTAGCAGATCGGTGCCCTCGAAGACTATGCGTCCTTGCACAACCTCAGCGTTATCGGGCAGTAATCGTAGTACAGCCAAACTCGTGGCGGTCTTCCCGCATCCTGTCTCTCCCACTAAACCCAGTATCTCGCCTTTACGGACCTCGAAGCTTACTCCATTGAGGGCATGCACGGTTCCGTCGAGAGTATGGAAATTAACGACCAGGTCTTCGACAGTAACTAGTGGTTCAGTTCTGGTTGGCATTTAGATTAGCCGCCTTCGTGATAGTTTCGGATCCACAGCCTCACGGATTGCGTCGCCCAAGAGATTGAAACCTAGGACCAAGATCAGTATGGCTAGACCTGGGAAGGTTGCGTACCACCAGTGTTGCAGGAAGTAGGTTCTACCAGTGTTGACCATCAATCCCCAGTCTGGGGTTGGTGGCTGCGCCCCCAAGCCAAGGAAGCTTAGACCGGCCACAGAGATAATTGCAGAACCCAAATCCAGCGTTGCTTGGACTAGTATCGGAGCGAGAGTGGCCGGGAGGATATGCCGGACTATGATTCTGAAATTCCCGACTCCTATTGCTCGCGCTGAATCCACATACGGCAAGTTGCGCGTGGTGACGGCCTGTCCGTAGGCCAACCTCGTATACCATGGCCACCACGTAATGATTAATGCCAACACAGCGTTGATCAAACTCCCTCCTAGAGTCGCCGCGACCGCGAGGGCCAAGAGCAGAGGTGGAAACGCGAGGAACATGTCGGTGACCCGCATTATGATGGCCCCAATCCGCTCACCATAATAGCCAGCCAACGCTCCCAACGGCAATCCCAGAGCTATAGCGGACGCTACCACCGACGCACTTGTCACAAGTGAAATTCGCGCCCCGAAAACTACACGACTGAACAAGTCACGTCCGAGTTCATCCGTGCCGAACAAGTGTTGCCAATTTGGCGGTAACAATTGATTCGCTATCTCCGGCGTGCCTTCAGCTTGCTTTGGATAAGGGACTATGAAAGGCGCCGTAATAGCGATGATGATGAACAGCACTATGATTGCTAGACCCACGGTTGAGAGCGAGTTCTCGAGGGTGAGCCTTAGAAAAACGCGTATTTCCCGGAAACGTTGTCGCTTGCCTGCATCCGATTCTGATGATTCCTGAATCAAAGCGTCACCCTTGGGTCGAGAAATGCCTGTAAGATGTCGACGAGCAGATTGATGACCACGTAGAAGATCGCCACAATTATCACTGCGCCCATTATCGCAGGATAGTCCAAACTTAGGATAGAGAGAGCCGTGTACGTTCCTAGCCCCGGCCAAACGAATATCAATTCATCCAAGAACGCGCCTGTAAGCGTGTAGGCAAAGGACATGCCCAATGCAATTATCGTTGATGACACTGCATTCTTGAGAGCATATTTCATCAGAATCAAGCGGCCGGGCAGACCCCACGCCAATGCTGATCTCGTGTAATTCTCCTGCAGAACCTCAATCATCATGGTCCTGACCATTCTGACGGTGAGTCCGAAAGGATAGGCGGCTAGAGCCAGAGCGGGTAGGACTAGGTGCCAAAGGCTATCCTGGAAAGCCACGAAATTCAAAGTGAGCAAGCTGTCGATCAAATTGAAGCCGGTAATTGATTTCAACGGATATAGTATCGACACATCGGTGCTCATCCTTCCGGCAAGAGGAAACCAATGGAGAGTCTGTGAGAACACGATTTGAAAGATCATTGCTAACCAGAACGGCGGCATTGATACCGAGAATATCGCTGCTAGTCGTCCGAAATGGTCAGGCACATGGTCTCTCTTTGAGGCTGAGAATACCCCTACGACGATACCCGCTCCGATGGCTATGACGAAGGCTGCAATAATGAGCTCCAGTGTTGATGTTAATCCCCTTGCAACGTCGGAGAGAACGGTGTCGTGGGTTCTGATGGATACGCCTAGGTCTCCTCGCAGCAGATTTGTCACGTAAATGTAAAACTGCTCGTAGAGCGGCTTGTTGAATCCCAACTCTTCTGTCGCGCGTTGAATCTGCTCTGCGGTCGGATGAGCGCCAACCCAGAGCGCAGCTGGCTTCCCTGGGATCACATGGGAGACTACGAAAGTGATGACGAGCACGCCGACGATTACTGCGAATGCATGAATTGCTCTGCGTGCCGTGTACTGCCAGATACCTTTAGGCAACTACAGTTTGCTATCCTGCTACGTGCAATTGGTAGAAGAACACTGTCGTTGTGTATGCTGGATTGTACTTGAATCCTGAGATGCTGCTTCGCACGATGTGTATGTCTGTTAGATCCCACAGGAAGAGTGAGGCCGCATCGTCAACGACCATCTTTTCGGCCTTCCAATACAGAGTGTATGCCTGTGTCTTATCCGTTCCCTCGATCGCGTATGCTTGATCGATTAACTGGTCGAATTCAGGGTGATAGTAGTATCCCAAGTTGAAGACTGGGGTTGTTTCGCTGTGGAACAAGTTCAGCAGGAAGTCGTATGGTGTAAGAATTGTTGGCCACCAGTACATCACAAATATGTCTTGCGCCTTCATTGCATCGCCTTGCGCCAGTGACCACTGTTCATTCCATGTCATTGCTCGAATGTCGACCTCGATTCCCAAATCTTTCAGGGACGACTTGAGCATCTCAGCTGTACCCTGCTCTCTACTATCGCCCGTCAAATAGGTGAGAAGTACTGTGAAGCCACCGTTCGGGTAACCAGCCTGCGCCATCAGTTGTTTAGCCTTGGTCATGTCGTATGTGTACTGCGGAAGATCATTGAAATGTCCGGGCATTCCGTAGGGTATTGGGCCAATCGATTGATTCCCGAATCCGTGCAGCACTCCAGTGACGATTTCCTGGTAAGGAACAGCGTAAGATACCGCTTGCCGAATAAGCGTGATATTGAACGGGAATTTCTTGTTGTTGAACATGCCAACCAAGTTTTGGTATTGAGGGCTGATGTTCACCTTCAAGTTGGGATCGTTCTGTAGGCTCGCTATGTCCGCAAAGGGTACTTGTTGAGCTATCTGAATTTCACCTGACTTTAGCATCTGCTCTTGAACAGTTTCGTCGCGGACAACTCTTATTACGGCTGTATCGAACTGGTCGCTACTCCACCCGCCCCAATAATCAGGAAACTTCTGCATCACAACCTCACTTTGAGGATCCCATTTGGTTATCGTATACGCACCCGTTCCATCGTCATGACCGGCATTGAACCAGTCTGAGGCGCTTGTGAAACCGGCTGACTTCGCTATCACATCAACCTTAGGGCTGATCATCCAAGCAGCGTAGCTTGCAGTAGCAATAACATCCAACGGTGTAGGCGAACTCAGAATAAACTGAACCGTGTACGTGTCAAGCACATTCACTTCTTTGACTGGGCTCCAAATGTAGGCTGCTCCCATTCCGAGGCTCATGGCCCGTTCGATCGAATACTTGACCGCCGTCGCGTTGAACGGTGACCCATCGTGGAATTTCACTCCCTGCCTCAAGTGAAAGGTCCAAGTCTGACTGCTATCGGCGGATTCCCAGCTCGTGGCCAATCCTGGGACGAAGGGGGGTGACATCCAAGGCTTGTACCAGATCAGGGGCTCATACAGATTGCAGAGAACCATTATGGAGTTCGAGAACTCTGTGCTCGGATCTAGTGTGACCATCTCTGAGATGGCCGCGTAGGTAACAATCTTGGGCGCGGCAGGTCTTTGTTGGGTCTGATAGTAGTATCCCACTCCGCCCGCAGCTATAACAATAATCAGAATTACCACTCCGATAATCCATCGAGCTGTCTTGCGTTGCGACATAACTAGCACTCCACGTAACAGAAGGATGCGGAGCGGAGAGACTATAAGACTATCTATATGGATTCGAAAGGAGATTTTGCTTCATCAAAATTTCTACTGGCACATAGTCGAAATCAAATCCGAAGTGCCTAGGGCCAAAAAATTCTATTCCTCTCTCAGAGCGCCACACATCAGGCACCTTTGCTGCCAGTACAGACACTTCCATTCCGGATTTGAGAACGTCGTTCGTTATTCCGTAACCTCGATTGTCCAAGAAGGTTATGAGGTCTGGCGGCATTACTATGGGCTTCGCGTCTCGCCAAGCGAAAATATGTTCGTTTTTGATCCATGAGCGAAAATCGTGACCTTGTGATTCGGCTGTTCCTCTTAGAGTGACGTCGCCAAACAAGAAGCCTTTCTCGTTTCGCCACTCATATTTCTCAACTACTCCTCGGAACAGTACCCATCCGCCAATAACATTCCTCACCGCTTTGATGGGGTCCTTACCTGTTTGGTTCGCTTCTCTTACGGTCCTTCCGACAGCCAGAGATTTGGAAATCGTGCCCATGATCATAATTTTCGCAGCTACGGGTTTCGTCAGAGATGAGTCGATGACCGCCGCATGTCCACCTGCCAATACGGACACATACCGTGCCAAAGCTTCGTAATCATCGATATCGGCATATCGTTCGATGAAGACAACATTGCCAGTCTCGCTCACAACAACCGAGGGGGCCATAGACACGTTGAAGATGTGTGTTGTGCTCTGGTGAAGTTCAGGTCCCGCTCTACCCATCAGATCGCCATCTATGATTGGGATATTCAATTGAGCCGCCACATGCAATGCCGCAGCAGTATTACCTCCACCAAGCTCAGTAGCAACTGTTGCAGCAACCTTGCGTTTGAAATGCCGCTCAATTGACTCTAGGCCGACGCTGAAAGGTTCCGCGATTGTCACTTTCTTACTTGGTTTGACGTCTGGAGCAACGGATCCCACGTAATACGGGCTGACGACGAGCGCTTCGTCGGAGATCTCGTCTAGACTCGCAACGCGAAGCTTTCGTCCGGCTTTCAGATCCGATTCGAGAAAGGCTTTCCCTGTCTGTGGGCTTCCCCCTCCGCCAGTGCCGAAGATCGTCGCTCCTACGATCAGATCCTCTACATCATTTGTCGTTTTGAGCATGAACATTACAAGTTCATCCTTTCGCAACTGAATCACATGGGGTCAGAGAACAATCTAACGCTTTCGTAGAACTCTTTTTCGCGTCTTAAAATCCAGTTCGTCAGGATTCACGTGCCGTGACTATGTGGGTTTCGAAGTCGGAAGCAACGAACCCAATCGATAAGGCGCTCTGGCTAGTGCCTTGTTCGGGATACATCTTGCTCCCTGCGAGTAAAGTCAAAAGCCCCGCCCCATCCGCGTTTACGATCGCTAAGTAGACATTGTCTCTCGCATCCTGGAACGTTGAACCCACGTTGAACGGTGCATCGTCTAGTGTCCGTGTTGATAGGTGGCTATCTACAACCCTTATGGGGCCATAACCGTCCTTTACACTCGTGTCAACCACGTACACCAAAACACCCTCATTCGGAAGAAACCGATCATATCCAACTTGTTGCCGCATCTCGATCACATAGTACTTTGTATCCGAAAGAGGAACTAGGATAGCGCGCAACCCTGTGTTCATCTCAAGAGGCTGCAGTGTGACCGGAAGAATACTTGCAGCATCTAACTGGACTACTTCAGGAGCGAGCCATCCGAGCATGATCTTGCTCCATGCGCTGAAGTCTTTCGGTGAATTGCTCGAACTCATTATGTCCCATGGCCCGACAAATACGTCCGATTCCTGTTTCCTCTCGCTTGCTTGGTAACTGTATAGATCTGGGAGCCCACAACCATTCCGTGGTTTGTAGCTAGTGGGCAACACGTGACCGAGCTCATGCGCGTAAGTCGCCATCGACGAAAACTCATTCACCACAATTCCTCTTAGAGGTTTAGAGTCATTGTTTAGGGCGCTCTGGAGTGAACATTTTGCGTGAGGCCAGACCTGTCCAGTTGCAACTAGGATCACAAAATCGTAGTCATGGAGATTCATATCTTCGCCCGCAGCTTTGATCGCCTCTTGTTCGAAGAGATCCATGTCCTTCACATTGTAGTTCCACTGTTCGACATTCAGTTTGCTCAAGGGCGTTTGAGTCTGATACCACTTGTTAGTGATGCTTCCGCTGATCGACATCAGCTCATAGGACGCTTCGACGTAGAAACCGTTCAGCCCTTTGAAGACGATTTCCTGAATTGGTTCGATGCTTGTGTAGTGTTTCATGTCAGGAAATTCAACTGGAATTACGATTAACCTCTGAGGACCTAGGGCTCCGGTAACCGGCGACGTGCTTGTTGTGAAATCGTTACGCTGCGCTAGAGTAGTTTGAACGCCAACAAAGATGGTAGGCGGTAGCAGAATTAGGCATATGATAAGAGCATAGAATAGCCTACCCACTAAGGCGAGCCCCAGAAAACTGGGGCGCTAGGCAGTTATCAGGATTGCGACGTGTTACGATATGCTGGTGATCGGTTGCACTCCGATGTACAGTCTTCGACCAATCAGTCCATCTTGATCGTGCAAAGTATACAATCCTGCCGACCGAAACGCTTCCATGTATTCATCGTGTGAGAACAAGCCTAGCTCATGTCGCTCAATAAGGTGGTGTATTCCATCAGGCGTGCCAACCAAATAGTGAAAGTCGATTCTTGAGATCTTTCCCTTAAAGGTTGTATTGTTCATGCGCGCAATCTTCAGTTTGGGCTCGTCCACAAACAATCCATCCACACGACCTTTCTGATATTTCTGGGGGGTCAACCAAGGCTCGACGATGAGTACGCCTCCCGGGTTCAGGTGATGAGCCATGCTCTTGACCGCTCGTCTGAGGTTAGGTAGGGTTTTCACATAACCGATTGCGCTGAAGAGACATGTGACTGCGTCGAATCGTTTCCTTAGATCAAAGCTAACCATATTCGCTCGATGAAACCGAACGCCTGGATTGCGTTTCCTAGCTATTGCGAGCAGTTTCGGATCGAGGTCCAACCCTTCAATTGCGCAGTATTCCCGCACATATGAGATGTGACGCCCAGTCCCGCACGCGACATCCAAAAGCCCCATGTCAGATGACTTCTTGTGTTTCGAAATCAGCTGATGAATCTGCATCGCTTCTTGCGCATAATTCTTCGCCTTGGCATCATAGATGATATCGTAGTATCTCGCTGATTTCGCAGACATTGGGGGTTTCAGCAACAGAGCACTCTTGTAGCCAAGTTTTATCTTTAGGTCGAGTAACGATTCATTCCCGGCGACAGGAAGGAGATTCATCACATGTCAGAATTGAATAATGGCTTGAAATTGATTGAACATTCTCGCGACGATATGATCCGCTTCATGGTGGAGATGCTGAAGATCAAGGCGGTCAACCCTGATGGAGGCGGGAAAGGAGAGTATGCGCGAGCGTTATTCGTAAAGAAATGGCTTGAAGATTTAGGATTCAGAGTCACAAGACATGATATTCCAGACAAACGTGTTCCCGAAGGAATACGCATTAATCTAACGTCTGTGCTGGAAGGGCAAGACAAGAGCAAGACCCTCTGGTTAGCTGCACATTTGGACACGGTACCCGAGGGGGCACGTGAATTGTGGGCTACAGACCCATACGATCCAGTCGTCAAAGACGGCAAGATCTTCGCTAGAGGAGCAGAGGATAACGGGCAGGCAGTTGGATCAACACTCTTCACCTTCAAAGCCCTAAAGACGCTCGGCGTGAAACCACGAATCAATGTAGGCGTAGCCTACGTATCCGACGAGGAATCAGGCAGCAAGTTCGGCGTTATCCCGCTTCTGGAGAAGAAGGATGTCTTTAGACCAACTGACATGGCTATTGTTCCAGACACTGGAACTTCTGACGGGTCTCAGATCGAGATCGCAGAGAAAAGCATTGTCTGGCTCAAGATTACGACCAAAGGTAGACAGGTTCACGGCAGTACCCCCGAGAAAGGTCTGAACGCTCACAGAGTCGCCATGAAATTCGCCCTGCAGCTCGACCAATTCCTACACAGCAAGTACACTGCAATGGAGCCGCTCTTCGATCCTCCAGTTTCCACCTTCGAACCCACGAAACATGAATTGAATGTGGATAACGTGAACACAGTCCCAGGAGTCGACGTACAGTACTTCGACTGTCGAGTACTCCCACAATACATGCTAACCGAGGTTATGAAGGACGCCGAATCCATCAAATCAAAGCTGGAGAAAGAAACCGGAGCGCAGATCGAGATCACACCCATCCAATACGAGCAGAACACCGGACCGACCCCAACTGACAGTGAAGTCGTCCAGAAACTCAAGACTGCGTTGAAGCAGCTTCGCGGCGTAGATGCTAAAGCCATAGGCATTGGCGGTGGGACTGTTGGATTGTACTTCCGACGAAAGGGAATCAAAACTGCGGTCTGGTCCACTCTCGACGATCTGGCGCATCAACCAAACGAATACTGCAAGATTGACAATATGGTAAGTGACGCCAAAGTATTCATGCACGTCATCCTGAGCTAACCCGGTGCTCATTCCAACAGTTCGACGCTGAGGTTAGAGTCAAGAACAAAGCGCGCCCCATCAGCTAGAGCCATGAAGACAATCGACGCTCACTTCAAGGTAAGCATCGCCAAATCATCAGACTACGAGAAGATAGTTCGTCTCTGCAAGCGATCAGATGGTCCACGAGGTTACGTTCTGCCAATCCTGCATGAAGTCATAGACGATGGCGGCCTCTTTCTCACCTGGCAACGTCGAGAACTCATTGGAGTGACAAACTTCGACAAATGCATCGACGGCTCTGGTTGGTTGAGCATGGCGCGCACAGACCCGTCGTGGCGTGGGAAAGGAGTGGCGGGATTCCTGCAACAAGAAATCGCAACTCACGCTCGCCGGAGGGGCATTAGAACCCTGAGGCTATGGGTATCCTCAAGGAACAAACCTTCGATCAAAGCCTGTTTGAAAGGTGGATTCAAACCCGTTTGTGAAGCAGTGCACCTTTCTCGCAACTTGAGCGCGACCAGAAAACACAGGCGAGTTCCAGCGTTAAACTCGATACCTAAAGACTCTCTGAAATCCATCCTAAAATCCACGTATTTAGCAAAGATGAAAGGTTACATGGCTTACCAGTGGCACTTCGTCAGACCAGACAAGCGCGTTCTAATGCAGTTGATTCACCAAGGCGAAGTATTCTCAATTGAAGATTCGATGCTCATACTCACCAAACCTGAGAAAGCGGACCATGGACTCAAGAACACGTTTACACTTCTGGACGGCCGTGTTTCAGATGCAATTCAAGCCGTATTGCAGTCTGCTAGACAGGCAGGTGTGGGTTATGTCGGCGGGTATGTTCCCTATCGAAGATACGAGCTAGCTGTCGCAAGGAAGGCTGGTTTCAGAACTGACCCTTGGGGCAAGCATTGTATCGTGTTCGAGAAGAGGGTGCCTTAGTCCTTTCTCTTTGAGAGAGTCACAGCCATCACGCGAGCTTGGTCGCAGCTGTCTTCACATCTATCTGCGGTATTTTCGATGGCTTCGATGAATTGGCTTAGCAGTATGATGCCCCCAACTCGAATTCCGTCAGTTGGGATATCTTTGAGATTGCTTCGCGCGTTCTGGTATAGTTTGTCGACCTTTTCCTCAAGTCGTTCAACCTGATCCGCAGCCTTCAGTGTGTCTTGGATTGCCCCGTCCATCAATTTCTGAACACAGTCGGCCACCTGTGTCGTGCACTCACGTACTGTGGAACACATCTCTTGGACTACGTCTTGAATCTGCTTGGGCATTCGTGAAAGATCGAATAGAACTAGAATTCTGCTCGCTTCATGTGCCCAGTCAGTAATCCAATCTATCTGTCTGCCAAGCCTCATCAATCCTACTCGTTCATCAACCGGCAATTCTCCTCGCGCAAGTTCCTCGATAATTCGCCTCCGTAGGACATCTGCTTCTCTCTCCTTCTGTTCTAGCAGGGCAAAATTCCTCTGTAGTTCATCCTGCTTACTTTCGATAGCTGTTTGGATGCACTTGGATAACTGTTCAACTGTCGCAGTGGCCATCTTAGAGTGCTCAACAACCAAGCCCATTGCCTTCACAGTGCGTCGAGCCAACAACCAACTTTCTAGAGACAAACTTGCTTCACCACATCACCCTCGATCACATGATCACTCTAGCGCTATCTCTTTCTCTAATCCATCTACTGGATAGTCGAATAATAGCATATGTCCGCTCGTCCCAAGTGTCAAGCCAACACTTTCGCCCACACGAAATCCCCCAATCTCGCCGGTAAATGGGACGTGTACTATGAGATCAGGTTCTCCCTCAACTTGAACAACGTAACGATTGATACTTCCAAGGAATACCGCCTGCTTGATCCGCCCTTCCCACCTGCCGCCAGTCTCACTTGACTTCGGTGTTAGAGTGATGAACTCTGGTCTAATGGATACCACAACTCTTTGACCATTGGTTCTTCCTGACCCGGTTACCTCGATCTTGTGTGAACTCAGTTGTACAATGCATGATGAGACGCCCGTTTCAGATATCCTTCCTTCCAATAGGTTGGTTTCGCCCACGAAATTCTCAGTGAACAAGCTCTTTGGGGAGAGGTAAATCTCGGACGGCGTTCCGACTTCCACAATCCTTCCTAGCTTCATCACAACGATTCGATCAGCTATAGACAACGCCTCCTCTTGATCATGCGTCACGTGGATTATGGTTAGCCCCAGGTCTGTTGCCAGGCGTTTCAGATCGTAGCGCAGTTCCGCTCTTACAAGTGCGTCCAGTGCTCCAAGAGGTTCATCGAGGAGGAAAAGGTGTGAGCCGGTTGCTATCGCTCGGCCAACCGCAACCTTTTGTTGCGCACCTCCGCTGAGCTCCCTCGGATATGACTTCGCTCTGTCTCGCATGTTGATCAGATCAAGCATTTCATTTGAAACGGTCGTGATTTTACTCTGAGGGGCACTTCTTACTGCTAGTCCGTAGGCGAGGTTGTCCCTTACCGATAGATGGGGAAAGAGCGCGATATCTTGGAATACGTAGCCTATTCGGCGATCCTCGATGGAAGCATTCTCTACCGGCTTGTCATCGATTAGGATCTGACCCTGATCCGGCTGCTCGATACCTGCTATGCACTTGATCAGTGTGCTTTTGCCGCATCCACTGGGACCGAGAATGCAAACGTACTCTCTGTCTCTTATATGAAGTGTAAGATCGTCTAAGGCCACGATCTTTCCATAACGCTTTGAAATATCCATCACATCGAGCTTGGGCATGTTACACCATCTCTAGCTCTTTTCTCAAACCTTGAGGTGGATACGCGAAGCTCATTACATCATGTTGTTCAAAGGAGACATAGATCCTCCGTCCTGCGGCAAAGGTCGGCTTTTCGCCTTCCATGAATCGACGCGAGACGATAGTATCACCATTAGCAAGCCGGACTACATACTCACGGGCACTTCCCAAGAATCTCACTTCTCGCACCTCGCCTTCTAGGATATTTTCCGCTTCAGGTTTGCCTAGTGAGATTCGAACGCGTTCCTTTCTGATGCCAAGTATGACTGGCTCATCGACTGTGAGAAGCTCTGCAGGCGCTTGAATCAGCAGTCCACCTCTCATTCGGACAGCAGAGGAATCCGGCCTAACCGCTTCCACAACGCCATCTAGGAAGCTGGCACCCCCAATGAGGTTGGCTACGAAGATTCCGGTGGGTCTCGTGTAGACTCTAATCGGTGCACCATAGTCCAGTACTCTCCCGGCCCGCAGCACCATGATCCTGTCAGCAACACTCATCGCCTCATCTCGATCATGAGTTACATGAATCGCCGTCATTCCGGATTGCTTCACAAGCTCGCGGAGCGTATGTCTCAATTCGAGTCTTAATCGAGCGTCAAGAGCGCCCAAGGGCTCATCAAGGAGGAGCAAGTTTGCTCCAGATGCGAGACCACGAGCTAAAGCCACACGTTGCTGCATCCCTCCAGACAACTCACTTGGCAGTGCCTGGGCCCGCCAAGACAACTTCACCATCTCCAAGGTCTTCGACGCAATCTCCAATGCCTCGGCTTCGACCTTGTCTCTGGCCAGAGGCCCAAAGGCAACGTTCTCCAGAACCGTCAGATGCGGAAAGAGAGCATATTGTTGTGGCACGTAGACGGCATTCCTATCTTGAGGCTCAATTGTATTGACGGGTCTTCCATCAAAGAATATGGTTCCGTCGTCGGGTTTCAGCAGACCCGCAATCAGTCGAAGCAGGGTACTCTTGCCACTGCCCGTCGGACCGAGGACACATAAATATTCCCCATTGTCGACCTCAAATGTAACGCGATCAAGCGCAGCAACATGGCCAAATTTCTTAGTCACATTCATGAAGCTGATCGATGGCAGTGAGCATCACTTCCTTCCGGCTTCGCGGAGAGTAATCAATCTGAGCACAACTAGAGCGAGAAATGAAGTGGCGACGAGGAATCCAATGCCTAGTGCGAGTTCGCTTGTAGTGACTGCTATATTGCCCTTAATCCAGTCCACCAGCAAAACAGGTGCGGTTTTCAGCGTTTTCGATACTGCCGATGTGGCACCAGTCTCGTCAACACTTCTCGTAAAAACGAGAATGGCCCCCGACAACAGAGAGTACTTTGTCAAAGGCAGTGTGATCTTCCGAAACACGCGCAAGGGATGCGCACCAAGAGATCTGGCGGTTTCTTCAAGTTCAGGCGCAATTCCCTGAACCGATGCTGCCATAGCGCGTACAAAGTAACTATAGGTAATCGTTGTGTGCGCCAACACAAGAACCCAAAACTCTGGCAATGCGCCCATGTTACGCCAGAAGAAATTCAGTGACACACCGAGAGCCAGCGACGGCACGATTATTGGCAAGTCAACTAGAGCGTCGACTATCTTACTCGCCTTTTGGCCGAACCTGTTACGGGCGATTAGGACGGCTACAGGAAGTCCCCCAATAATATTGAGGATAGTAGCTAGTATCGCGACCACATATGACAAGAGCATGCTGGACCAGAAAACTGGCCACGGACCTACCTCCGCCACTACTTCGCTGAGGGTGCCGCCAGCCAAGGCCTCGATTGCTGGAAAAGCAACATACAGACATGGCAGTAGCACGAAAACCAAGAAGACCGATAGGCTTATCGCGTTTCTCGCTCCTACACTCTGACGGCTGCTAAGCCTCCTCTCGAGGTTTGGCCAAACTCTCAACGGTGCAATTCTAATTCTTGGAGCGACTATCTTAATGAGGGCAAACACCAGCAAAGAAAAAACGATGAGCAATAGGCTCGCTATTACGACGGCAGTCGTCAGACCGGCGTCGCGAACATTCTTGATGAATACCGTGCCATTTTCGAAGGCACCTGCGACTACTATTGTCGCTCCGGTCTCAGAAAGTGACCGTGCTAATGCCAACAGAAACCCGGCAAGTAGAGCTGGTCTCAGAATCGGAAGCGTTACAGTACGTACTGCTGTAAAGGCCGACGCGCCAAGCGTTCTGGCTGCTATCTCGAACGTTTCGCGATAATTCAAGAACTCTCCAACCATCACCCGCACAATCACAGGGAAAGAGAAGGCGAAGTGAAGAAGCATGATGAGCAATGTCCCTGGGCCCACCAACTTATCGGCTCCAAAGATCATTCCGATGCCCGAAGGGGTGCTCCAAAACTCCAAGATCGAGAAACCCAGTGCCACTGTGGGAATAACAAAAGGAATGTCTGCCAGACTATCCAGAATTGTTGTCCAGTGTTCTCGTCTACGTACGATCAACCATGCCAAGGGGATTCCCGCGATGACATCTAATGAAGAAACGGTAAGGCCTATCACGAACGACCAGGCTACGGCACTCCGCATTCTGGCTGCTACGCTCGAACTCAAAGTCAAGCTAGGAAGTGAAACCAATTCAGCGAGGATCCCCACGATAGCTGGCGCTATCACGATCAGCAGAAAGAACGCGAGAGCAACCGAGTAGACACTCTTCGCGATGAACGGCGAGGCCGATAGGCGTTCGATGTGAGTCAGCAGACCATGAAACATGGAGGGTGAGCCGTCGGTCCGGCTCTTCGTATTCTTCACGACCCACTCTACCCGACTTTCGTAAGCTCGGAGCATTTATGAAGATGGTGTACTGGAACTACTTGCGAAGTCTTACTTTGATTACAGCATTTGTAACGATCAGCGCCGAACGAGAACGAATAGCGTCTATACCAGATGAACTTCTCAAGGTGAACGGCGTAACAGAAGTCTACTCTGTAGCGGGCGATTTTGAGCTAGTCGCAATCGTCCGCGTCAAAGCCGCCGATGACCTAGCGAAAGTAGTAACTGAAGACTTCGCAAAGGTACGCGGATTGTCGAAGACCAAGACATTGATCGCGTTTCGATGCTACACCAACTATGATTTAGAACATATGTTTCAGATAGGGTTCAAGAACTAACTAAACTTCGACAAAATTGTTCCAAGAACTCTCAGGGAAATATTTCCTCCGCTCACGACCAGTACTATCTTCTCTCCACCTTTCGGATGATATACATCAGTAAGTGCCGCAAAGACCGCACCTGCAGAGGGTTCAACAACTATGTGGCAGTCCTTCATGGCCGTGAAGACAGCCCTTTCTATTTGCGCCTCGTTCACAAGAAGAATGTCGTCAACATTCTTCCTTGCTATCTCGAAGGTATACGTCCCTGGTTCGCGGGTGGCCAGCCCGTCAGCAATAGAAGTCGTATCGGTTAGGCGCGTGGGTTTACCTGTTTTGATGGATTGATACATAGATGAGGCTCTTTCTGGTTCGACGCCAATTACCTTGGCAGTCGGTCTTAGGCTCTTGATCGCAATAGAGATGCCAGAGATGAGCCCGCCGCCTCCTATTGGCACGAAGACGGTATTCACATCCGGCAAATCCTCGATTATCTCAAGCCCTATTGTTCCTTGCCCGGCAATAATATCTGGGTCATCGAACGGATGAACAAACACTGCCCCGGTGGTTCTCTGAATCTCTATCGCTCTACTCATCCGTTCGTCATGGAATCGACCATACTTCTCCACTTTGGCGCCATACTCTTCAATGGCTCGAACCTTTTCCTCAACGGCCGTAATCGGAACCACAATAGTCGCCGTCGTTGCAAGACGTTTTGCGACATATGAGACAGCGAGGCCGTGGTTGCCTGAAGAAGCAGTTACAAATCCGCGGCGTCGCTCTGCGAAGCTGAGATTAAGGATCTTGTTGGATGCACCCCGGATCTTGAAAACGCGAATCGGTTGAAACGATTCAAGCTTCAAATAGACTTGTGCGCCAGTCAGATCGCTCAGGCGGGGTGAAAAGTACAATGGGGTCTTGTAGGCAATTCCACTAATCCGGGCTCTAGCTCTTTGAATTGCTGCGAGGGTGACAGGAATATTGCTCATGGCAAGGTGGCTCGAACTGCCGTAATCTAGGTTAGTTTCGCTCCGCAATAGGAGCAATACGCCGCGGCAGAGCTTTTGGGTGCACCGCGTCCAGCGTAGAATCCAGCGGAGGAGGTGCTGGCACTTGCCTGATTCGCGTTTGACGTACCGCCGACGGATTGTGATGCGCTGGGACCAAAGCCTCTTCCGAAAAAGATCTGAACCCGCGGTTGCATTAGATAGTAGATCACCAGAAGATACAGAATCAAAGCGAGAATTTCGCCGAATCCAGGTCTCACAAAGAGTGAGAGAACCGTCAGAACTATCCCAAGCACGGCGAACGCCAATGAAGCAATCCACGCCCATCTTCTCCCGGTCCACAAGCCATAAGCCAAGATGAAATCGATCAACGCGAAAGCGACCAAGATTATTCCCATCGTGACCGATCTGACAGCGAACAACAATCGTACATGCGGAAACATTTCGGGCAAAAAGAGTCCAACGGCAAGTAATGCTGCGCCGCCGAAAACGAGCAACACACCTAGTATGATGTGAAGTACGGAGAGTAACGTCACTCCGAAGGGTCTTCCGACATTTGTCAACTAAGTGAGCTCCAAGGAGTCGTTCAGCGCTTTTGCTGTTCAGATAGTGCTTGCCTAATTTTCTCAGCTAATTTCTTCTTTTCAGCTTCATCCTTGCAAGCTATCCATTGTAGCTTAAGGTAGAAGATGTCCTTATCTTTGGAAGGCATAGGCGTCGCCTGAATTCAATTGCTTGCCGTGTAGCGCAACAGTTCGAGAATGCACAATATAACTTTAGGCCGGTGCCCTATCGGCCGGCATTTTTTAGATCATTCTGCGCATTGCGGTTGCGCTCTCGCAGCAACACTCTACGAATTCTGGCGATGCTTTCACAGCTTCATCTACGTCTTTTCGCTCGACGATCCCGAAAACCAGCTTCTCGAAGAATGTACTGGCATCCTCGGTTAGCAGATATACTGTTCTGATCCCTTTGGCTTTTGCATTAGCTAAGACGGATTTCACGAGACTCTGGCCATATTCTTGCCGACGGAATGGTTTGTCAACCGCGACTGATCGAAGTAGACAACTCTCACCGTAGTTCTCAAAGCCCGCGACTCCGACCCAAGATCCATCCTCGTTTTGGGCAACAACGAAATTCTCCAAACACCCCCCAACTCCCACTGCAGTCAAACGATTTCGTTCCAAGAATTGACTGACCTGCGACAAATCAGCTGCCATTGCGGCCCTGCAGTGCATCATGCCGAGCATCGCATCACTTTTTTGCTTGTGTAGATCAAGGTGAAAAGCGTTCCCTACCCCAGCCTGAGCGAAAATTGGCTAAATAAGAGATAATTGAGGGCGCATGTGGATGAAGGCAAGAGTCCCCGGGCCCATAGCAGTAGTGTACCGTCGACTGCCAAAGGATATTCGCGAATTCCCCAGCACCCTTCTCGAAGCCACTTCCAACAGACTAGTTGTCAAAAGCTCCATCAAGCCCACGCGCCCTCTCGAGGTCTTTGGCAAAGTGATTGTCGATGAGGGTTACCTCGCGATTTGGTTCATTTACAGGAACAAATGGTACGACATAGGCAAGTTCTATGATAGATCCAAAAACTGGATTGGATACTATTGTGACATAGTGAAACCAGTTCGAAAGCTGCTTAATGGAACATCTCGGACCGAGATTCTCACAGACCTCTTCCTTGATCTTTGGATAACCCCGCACGGTCGACACATCATTCTGGACGAGGATGAACTGGAGCGCGCCTTGAACAGGCGTGAGATATCGGGTTCGCTCGCTCGCCGAGCTAGAAAAGAGATGGCGAAGTTAGTACAAAGGGTGAACGCAGGTTCCTTTCCTCCGATATCGGTTCGGAAAATGCGACTGCGTGATATTGATATGGGATGATGACTTACTTGAGTGTGCGGCCTTGCAAGCTAGCGGTATTCTTGAGATCGGAATAACGCAGTTCAGCAATTGTAGGTTCTAGTAGCCGTTGACGCTAGTGCAGCGAACTCCGTGTGATTCTGATCCCATGCTACAGCGCTGAAGTAGAATTCGGAATTGTCGTAGATCTGTTTGAGTTGTTGACCGTCCCATAGGTATATCATGCCTTTACCTATTCCCGCTTGCGTGGTTGCGGTTGCTATCGCCGCGAGACCTCCAAGACCGTCCCACGCGACAGCCACTAGGTAGACTCGCCTGTTCTCGAAGGCTATCGGTGTAACAGCACTTCCATTGTAATTGCTGATGATGCCATTATGCCAAACGACATCATACCCTACAACCAAGGCGGACATTCCATTTGGATGCCAATCCAGTCCAATCAGGTCAGCTCGCCCCTCGTTGAGTGAACTAACACTATCGGTCTCGCCCTCGTAGCTGAAGAGATTCGGTGACGGAATGAATTCTTCGCCGAAACAGTTCGAAGCGATCAGAGCTTGATCGCTGTGAGGTTTCCAGGAAATGCGCCGTAGGTTTGCTCTGCAGTCACCAACCGCCTCTACCCTCTTGTCGGAATACTTGAATAACGTTCCTTGGTTTCCTGCTATCAGCGCGATTGTTCCGCGAGAGTTCCATGATACGGCACGAACATTCTCAGATGTTGACGAACCGATCTTGTGAAATTGCTTTTCATCCCACAGCAATACGCTGCCGGCATTCCCCACGATTAACGCGGTGCCATCGGACGAATTGAACGAAACGGCCCGCAGATTCTGCCGCGTTCCACTGTCAAACCTAACGACATCTTCGCCGTCGGTTCTAGCGACAAGCCCGTTATTGCCAACCAAGAGGAGCTGCCGCTCCGTAGGCTCCCAGGCAAAAGAGCGCACGTGTCCCTTGAGTCTCTTTTCCTTAACACTTCCTTTCCGATATTGCACGAGTACTGATGACAATCATGGCACCTTATCGACAGACTCAAACCGACTGTAACAGCTTAAGCCGACACGACTCTTATGACGGAAAAGAGTTACTATGGGCGACTCCTATCAATCGGCAGCTCAAGCCACGCAGGAGAACGGCGGTTTACACCATGCCACACATAAAGAAACAGAAGCTGCGAACTATTGAGTTATACTCTGAGCGACCCATTAGGAATGAGCGTGATCTTCTAGATTTCATTGAAGCCCTTGATGAGGATGAAGGTATTAGAGTCGAAGGAAACCTACGAAACCATTCCGGAGGAGGCTTCATCTTCGTCGGATACTATAGAGGTAGTTACTGCGTGAACATCTGTGATAGAGTCTGGAACACTAGACTGAGGAAGCATGTCGCCGGCCAAAAGGACGAGTGGTATTACTTTGATAAGGGTAAGGGAGCGTTCGATTTTGTGATGAAAGAAGCAAAGCGCCCTATCCGAGCTTGGTTGTACTAGTCAGGCAATATGCCAAAAACGTGCGACATATCATGAAAGCCCTTCCCTGCTCTGTCCTTGGACTCTTGATCCACTCTGAAACCGAACTTCGCAAATTCTTTAAGTTGTTTGGTTAGGGCCAGCAACGTTTTCAAGGCATTAGGCGTATCAAAATCATTGTCCATATGTCGCCTGAAATTGATCTCTGCCTGACGCATAATTTTTGCCAATTTTCTACTATTGCTGGCGTTTGCTTTCGTTGGAGCTTTCGTGAAGCTGTTGAAATTCTTGGTGAAAGACTGTAACTCTCTCCTTGCACGTCTGAGTCCCGCATCTGATATTCTCACGGGCTCTCGATAGTGAAACGACGCAAAGTAGTATCTCAGCTCGGGAGCAGTATACTCCTTCAGAGCGTCGCGGATGCGGATAACGTTTCCCAACGATTTGCTCATCTTTCGGCCTCCCATGCTTAGCAGTCCCGTATGAAGCCAGAATCGCACGAAAGGCTGTTTACCGCTCAATGCCTCAGCCTGCGCGATTTCCGCTTCGTGATGCGGAAACATGAGCTCCGAGGCACCGCCATGCAGATCGTATGTATCTCCGAAGTTATTCATTGAGATCGCAGTATCCTCAACATGCCAACCGGGACGACCGAATCCCCACGGAGAATCCCACCCAAATCCCTTCTCATGCTTCCTCCAAAGCGAGAAATCTTCTGGATTCTTCTTGGATGAACAGAGTTCAAGTCGCCTTAAACTAAGTTCCTCTGGGCTCAGCCCGGAAAGTTCACCGAACTTTGGAAACTTCTTAATCTCGAAGTACACGCCGGTATTTGTCTCGTAAGCGATCCCTTTGGCGATCAGATGTCGGATCTGGTCTATGATTTGAGGGATGTAGTCTGAGGCCCTCTCATAGCGGTCAACATTCTTGATGCCTAATGCTTGCATGTCCTCGAGGAAGGCTTTCTCGTATTCACGAGCGAGTTCCAGCGGTCCTTTCCTCAGCTCTTTTGAGCGTTCCACAATCCTATCAGCCACATCGGTGAGGTTCATCAAGTAATTCACAGTATAACCGGAGAATTTGAGGTAGCGTGCAATAATATCGAAAGCGATGTACGTTCTCGCATGTCCCAAATGCGCGTAATCATAAACGGTTGGCCCACAAACGAAGAACTTTGCAGAACCATTCGACGGCGAGAATGGCTCCATTCGACGAGAGAGCGAATTGTATATTCTTAGGGACAATCACATCCTTCCTCTTCATGTGCTTCCAGACTGGATCTGCTGCGTCCGGGGGCTAACCGCATTACACACACGTCGGCGGAAAGCAAGCTACCTTACTCATATAATTCTGTCCAGCGTATGCTTGGAATGGCTTGAAATGAGGCGGAGCGCCAGGAAGCCCTCCCATGTTCAGGCTCGAGGAACGGTAGATTCTTTTGCCAATTCCATCACATTCTTAACAAAAGGTCTGAGCTGATGGAACACCTGCGGCGCCTAATACAAGAACTCGCCACAGCAGGGTATCAGCTCGACCGGTCTGCATATGAATACCTACGTACCATGAACGAGCCCGAATCCTCTAGGTTCGCCAAGGATCTCTTAGTGTCGATAGGCGAAAAACCATCTACTGGCCGAATTCTCACAAAGCAGGAGCTTGTAGAGTTCGAAGCGCCTAACCCCGCGCTTGCTCCTCTGATAACACCCTCGGTTTCCGCGACGATCCCGGCCAAACAAATCTCCGCTGAAGTCGAGGTAATCAAGGATCCGTCGAAAGGATTGGGCACAGGTGGCGGCATAGAAGACTTCTCCCACTACTTCAGGGACCGGTTCGGTAAGCTCGTCAAAACCTTTCGTGAGCGACCCGATGCAAGAGACGCTGAGAGTCTCGCTCTCGCGCTGAAAGCTATGCAGAACGAGAAAGTGAAGTTTCTCGCAATGGTCCTAGAAAAGCGAGAACGCAACCAGAAGCTCTTCTTGGAAGTTGACGATTTTGAAGACAGCGCGACCGTTCTGGTTACACCAGACGATCACTCGGCATACGAAATGGCGCAGAAGATCCCGCTGGATCAGGTCATCTGCATTTCGGGGATACGTGCGAAAGGGGATCTGTTTGTGGGAAAGGAGATAATTCTGCCCGACATTCCCGATCATAAGCCGCATCTGGCGGAAGAAGAAGTCTGGGCCGTGCTGCTATCTGACTTGCATGTGGGGAGCAAGAAGTTCTTGGGCGACACTCTCCGACGCGCCTTTGATTGGTTAAACCTTCGCATCGGGGCACCTAACCAGAGAGTGATCGCCGGACGAACCAAGTACGTGGTGATTTGCGGTGACATAGTGGATGGCATCGGCGTCTATCCTAGACAAGAACAGGAATTGGCGATTACAGATCTGTATGGCCAGTATCGAGAAGCAGCCAAATACGTTGGCATGATTCCAGACCATGTGGAAGCAATAGTTCTCCCAGGTAACCACGACCCGGTAAGGCAAGCGCTTCCGCAGCCTCCAATTCCCAAGGAATTCGGTGAACCTCTCTACGAGTCCCGGCCGCTAATTTCGCTTGGCAATCCCTCTCAGGTTGCACTTCACGGCGTCAATTTTCTCCTCCACCACGGCCGGAGCTTAGACGACATATTGGCCGGCATTTCCGGCATGAGCTTCACAGAACCTGGAAGGGGCATGAGATTACAGTTGCAGTGTCGACATCTGGCTTCTGAATATGGAAATAGAACGGCAATAGCGCCTGAGAAAATCGATCACTTGGTCATCGAGACAGTTCCTGATGTCTTCCAGTCCGGACACATCCATGTTGTCAGACATGAGAACTATCGAGGGACACAGATCATTAATTCAGGCGCATGGCAGGCCCAGACCGATTACCAACGACGAGTAGGACTGATTCCGACACCCGGCATCCTAACAGCGGTTAATCTGCATACAATGCAGGTCCATTTGATCAACTTCATGGAAAGCTAGTTTGGATTAATGTACTCAAACCTCGAGCCAAGATCCTTGCCACCCGTATCGGTTCAGGCAGACGCGAAATGACCGCAGTCGCCCTGATGACCTCTCTTGCAAAATCGGGCGACGCACCTCTCACCTCGAAGTACAATTTGGGTTCGTCGCGCAATGGCTTGCAGGAGTAAAGTCTGCCTGCGGATGACACCATCTGCCATCGATCCTTCCAATCGTCAAAATGACCACGCAGAGCCTTTCTTACAGCGTGATTATCAGGTCTCTCTCCGGTTACAGCAACAACTGGTCTGCGGGTATCCCGCGCCAGCTGATTGATGTCCACCAGATTGAAGCCTGCGAAGGATATTCCCGACAGCATTATGACGTCGAACGCGATGGGTCTAAGTAGTGATGCTAGGACACGGTTTGCGTCTCTTCCATCTACCTGTATGAAACCGACCCTCAGGGTCGATATGTGCAAGTCCTGAAATAGCACTGCTAGGAGCAGTGTCTGACGTGCGTTCCCCTCGTCTGCATGAAATGCTCCGTCATCGACCCCGACTGCACGAATCTTAGCCGTGATGTTTCTGGAGGGATTTGGGCACGTAGCCAAAGAGCCTCCCTGCGAGATTGTCTTCCGCATAGGTGTCAGCAATGACACGAGGCGACACACCTACCCGGATCTTCTTGGTTCTTCCATACCTACCAAAGCTCACCACTCTTGCGTTCAGTATCCCCATGACATCCAACTCGTTGATCAAACCACTCACTCTACGCTGAGTCAATGGTTCCAAGCCGCTGACAGAACACAATTCGTGATAGACTTCGTAAACGTCGCCGGTTATAGCCCCTCCAGGAAGATGATTACTCAACAAGTACGCCCCTACAAGCAGCATCTTTGAGTGCGCAGGAAGCGACTTCAGAACCTCAGAAACTCGATCAAGCTCAATCTTCTGCTGCGCTTGGCGTACATGCTGTTCCATGACGTGAGTGGCCCCTTCACGTTCCGCCAGTTCGCCCGCAACGCGCAGAAGATCCAATGCACGCCGCGCATCACCATGCTCCCCCGCTGCTAGAGCCGCGCACAGGTGAAGCGAGTTTTCGTCAAGGCAACCGTCAACGAAAGCCAATTTCGCCCTCTCTGAAAGAATATCGAACAACTCATCAGCCAAATAGGGGCGAAAAACGACTTCCTCCTCACTAAGTGAACTTAGCACTCTAGGATCCAAGAATTCTTTGAAGTGGAGATCGTTTGATATCCCAACAAGACTTATCCATGAAGAATTCAAGTTCTCATTGATGCGAGTCAGTTCGTAGAGAAGTGCGTCGTCAGCACTGTGCTTGATGAGAGCATCAATCTCGTCCAACGCAACAAGAAGTGACGTTCTGTCGGCATTGACCCCGCTTGAGAATCGATCAAGTAATTCTCCCACCGCGATGCCAGTGAATGGAACATCAACACCTATTGCCCTACATATCTCAGCGAGAACTCGATAGTTGGTTCCCGCCAGACGGCAGTTAATGTAAGCGATGCGAACAGGTGCACCAAGCTCTGACGCCTTCTTCTCCAACTTATCTAGAACGAATTTCGTTACAATGGTCTTGCCAGTTCCTGTGTTACCGTATACGAATATGTTCGATATTTTCGATTGATGAAGAGCTGGAGCCAGTATGCCAGCCAACCGGTGGATATGCTCACCCCTGTGGGGAAGATTATCTGGGATGTAATCGTGACGCAGCAAGTCGCGCTTGGCAAATATCTTAGCCGTTGTCAGATACTGGTCGAAGATGCTTTCTAGGACATCGGTTGCAGGGATTTGAGCCGCCTCCAATGGCAACTGTGGTCTTGCAGCTTGACAGATAGCTAACCGTTCTTATACAAGAAAATGAACTATAGTATCTGAAATGATTAGGTAGGATTTCCCGTAGAACTCTGTAAAATTGTTGTTAGATCAACAAAAAGTGCACACGGCAACCCCCTCACCCCCATAGTTCCACTCGAACTATTTCATTTGATTTTCTGTGAGGTTGTGTGTAAGAAGAAGCCATTGGTAAATCATGGACGGCGTCATAAAGGCCGATATCTCGATAACTCTGTACTTGTAACTCCAAAATCAGAATAATTGACGTTACCATCCCAAGATAATCGTCCAATCGAAACAAGGGGGTTAGGGGAGCTCCATGGAACTGCTAGGCTGCTGATTCACATGTTGTCATCTGTTGAACAGGCCAGTAACCCCCTTGTTTCCAATGGAAGGCTCAAATTTCACGTAGAAATATGATACAGCTGACGTCAACTCAACTGATCAACTTATTACATGTTGAGGACTACTTTTGGAATTGCCATGAAGAAGAAAGTCCGCCTCGAGTTCTATGACAGGACCGGAGTCAAGCACACATTGGCCATTGAGGGTGAATTCACAGTCGAGAGAGTGCATCGACTCCTCGAATACGCTGAAATTGTTGCGGGATCCAGTCTGGCTCCCTCCACTTCACCCCTGGCCCAAGATAGTAAAATAAACAGGCTTTTGGATGTCATCAACACGCGCCTATCTGACCATAGCTTCGACTCCCGCGAGCTTTGGAGGGCTTATAGGGACATCTGGGGAGATGAGTTCCCGTTAGGGGCAGTATCTACCTACCTTTCGCGCTTGGTCGACCGCGGTACTCTTGAGAGAACAGGTTCTCCGGCCCACTGGTTCTACAGACTTAAGCCCGCCCCGACACTTTCTCAGTAACAGACTCAGTTGGCAATCCTAAACTTGACCGCACTTTGTCGTTTAAGCGATACCTAAACGGTGATCTATTGGATTCGCGATCGACATAGCCCTCAAAATACAGTTTCTTCATCAATCGGGCCATGTGTTCACGTGATTTCTTGAGACGCCGTCCTAGGTCCGGAGCCGCCTTTGGTCCTTCATCTGCAATGATCTCAATTGTCTCTCGTTCGGTTGGAGTCAACGAGGATAAGATGCTTTCATCGCCCACTAGTATCTGACTTGGTTCGCGTAGGGCTAGAGGTCTTTGACCTGGTCTGGAGCTGAGTTGCGGCATCGACGCAACCTTCGTCTTCAATTGTTCAAGCTCAAGAACGAATTTTCGGTCATTGGTTAGCGTTTCTTGCAGCTGATGTAAAACTTGGAGGTAGTTGCCCCGTAATTGTACCTGTTCGTCTTCGAGGCCATTGCTTCTTTGGTTAACAGTGGCAAAGTTCGAGTGCAACTGGTTGACAGCCGATTCTGAGACTTGGATACGTGACATCAAGGCGTTCACAATAACTTCGAGAAGGGATGCCGACTCGGAGATGGCTTGCTTGCTCTGCCTGAAGCCTCGTATTGCCTTAGCCCCGATGAATAGGGTGGCTAACAACAGAGCTACCGAAACAGCGTCTACTATCAAGGCGAAAGGGTCCAAGGCTATAGAAGCTCAGGTCTGTGGGTGTTTTAACCTCTTCGCTAGACGTGATATCACATCAGTCTCATGACATCACAGTGATGAATTCGTGATTATGTTGTGACCAACGAGGCGTCACGGTGACGCACAGATAGGTTATCTCAGGTGGAAAATAGCCAAAACGCATCAATTTGGGCGTTCCTCTTTTGTGTTTGATGCCTGATCGTGATCTTCTTACCCCACCGGGAGTCACACATCACGTGATATCACAGAAATCATGATATGCAGCTCGAAGTTGTGGAGAGAATGTGGGTGCTGTCAGAGTTTACCCTTGAAGCTATGACGCTTCGCCAGAGCCGTTATGGTTTCCATTAACCGCACGTTCAATTCTCGCAGAGCAACGTTCTCGTCACCGGTAACTTGCCGTGCTTCTTGAACGAACCCGTGGATGGTATCCGACAATTCTATGAAGGGTTGCAAGGCGGAAGTGTCGAACAGCCCGACATAGCCGAGTAAGAGAACCGTGTAAATTGAGCGAATTATGTTGTTTTGGGCCTGCATTAGGGTCCGATTATAAGCGCCGCGGCTGATATGGCTTCTAGAGGGACAATACAGCCTTCTATTGCTTTTATTAATGCCATTCTCGTCTGAAAACGACGCTGCCAGCAGCGTCTCCAACTGTGCAAGCGTCAATTGACTTCCATGAGCAAGAGACCTAGTGACTGGATCTTGGATCAGCTTGTTAATTGCTTCGCGTACATCTGCAGCCGTATCAGGACGGTCAGACATCCATATCCTCTGCTGGATACACTTGCGTATTCACTTAAGTCGTTCTCTTGGCCGTAACCCAGTCGGCGTGTGTTCATCATTCGCGATGGTTCCCATTGATTGTCTGTCTGATACATGCTCGCTGTGTGATGCAACCTTGAAATAACTCGCAAGTCATGTGCGCCTCGAATAAATGAGGAGTCCATGTTGGGTAGACGCCGTAGAAGGGTGGTCAAGGTTGTCAAGAAGAAACTGCCATCTGTGTTCACATGTCCTTCTTGCGGTGAAGAGGCAATACGCGTAAAGCTTCCACAAGGCGCGGGTCCCGCGATCGTTCAATGCGGATCATGCGGACTGAAGCGAGAGTTTGAAGCTACTCCATCCAGCCAGGTAGTTGACATCTACTGCATGTTCACCGACACATTTTACTCAAAGGACAAACCGACCGAGAAACCCGCTCAAACTGCTTAACCGTTCAATGACCCTGCAGCCGGACGTTCCACTCTCTTATCGTTAAATCGCACTTGCCTATTGTAGAGAATGGGCTGGATCAATGGAGGTAGCAGTTCTCAACGCTCACGATCAGTACTTCCAGCGACTGAAGGAGCAGTTCGACAGAGTCTATTCGCTTGCGCGTGAAGCACGGGCGAAAGGATTGGATCCGGCTCCTGAACCGGAGTCACTGATTACACATGATGTCGCCGAGCGAGTCGAGAAGGCTGTAGGTCCTCAAGGTATTGCGAATAGAATTCGCGAACTCTCACTGCTAATGCAACGCGAACTAGTCGCGTTGAAGATTGCTGAAGAGATCGCTTTAGGAAGCTATAGAGGCAATGAAGAGGAAGCTGCTGAACAGGCGGTCAGAACAGCTTCAGCAATACTAGATGAGGGAGTTACTGCAGCGCCCATCGAGGGAATTTCAAGCGTCCGAGTAAGAACTAACCAAGATGGAAGTAAACACTTGGCCGTGTACTTTGCCGGACCGATCAGATCGGCTGGAGGCACGGACATGGCGCTTATTCTGGTCATAGCCGATTACGTTAGGCATCAGCTTGGCTTAGGCCGGTACAAGGCAACTGAACTTGAGGCAAAACGGTTCGTCGAAGAACTCCGAGTCTACGAAAGAGAAGTCGCACGGTTCCAGTTCAAAGTGTCAGATGAGGAGCTTTTCAACGGCATTATGCGCATGCCAGTAGAGGTCAATGGGGTTGAAACAGACCCTGTTGAGGTCTCCTCCTACCGGAACGTTCCGAGAGTCGAGACAAACCGAGTAAGAGGAGGAGCGTTGAGAGTCGTCCACGATGGTCTGATTGGAAGAAGCCACAAGGTTCTGAAGATCGTTGACGGTTTGGGCATAGAGGGATGGAATTGGCTGAGGGAGATCAAGCCACCCGTGGTCGAGTCTGATGAAGCAAGGGAGTTCATGTTCATGGAAGACGTACTCGGTGGTCGACCGATCTTCTCTTTTCCTCAGGTTCAAGGCGGACGAGGAGGGTTCAGACTTCGATACGGTAGAGCCAGAAATACAGGATTGGCTGCTGTAGGTCTTCATCCATCCACAATGATTGTACTCAGAAGATTCATCGCAATAGGAACACAATTACGAATCGAGAAACCTGGCAAAGCAGGCATCGTTGGTGCAGTAGATGGAATCGAACCGCCCATCGTGAAGCTCAAAGATGGATCAGTTATCAGGCTGGCCGATCCGCGCCAGGCGGAAGGCGTGGTAGAATCGGTAGACCAAGTCCTGTTCCTAGGCGATATCCTCTTGGGATTCGGCGAGTTCCTTGAAAACAATCGACCACTGCTCCCGTCGGGATTCGTGGAAGAGTGGTGGGCAGAGCTCACCAGACTTCACGCGAACACAGCTTTCAGTGGCTTAGAGAACTTTGCTCAACAAATAGGTGTTCAACAATCCAAGATCCAAGCATATCTTGACGGGTCAGCTGTCCCTACAGCTGAAGATGCATTGCGGCTGGCAAAAGGCTCGAGCATTCCACTACATCCTCGACACACTTGGTTCTGGGAAAACATCGGAGCCGAGGAATTCGACTACCTGCGCACCCGATTACTCGACCCGAACGTGACTAGGCTATCACGCGAGCGCATAATCACACAGAACGAAAAGCGCCTCAAAGCTATTCTGGAGAACATCTGCCTCCCTCACAGGTTGGACGCAGAGTCACTGATTATCGAGACTGAGGCCCCCATCCTGTACGAGTGTTTGGGACTCTCGTCGCCATCTAACAAGGCGGAGGGCAACGATGTCTTCGAAAAGATCGCAAGCGTCTCGAACATGCGGGTGATGAGGAAGGCCCCTGTCTACGTTGGCTCGAGAATGGGACGGCCGGAAAAGGCGAAGCGCCGTGAGATGCGACCTGTTGTCCATTGTCTATTTCCCCTTGGCTTAGCAGGCGGGGCGAGACGTAGCATACTCGATGCCGCGTCCGAGAGGTCCTTGGTATCTGTCGAGGTAGCGCATCGAAAGTGCGAGAAATGCCAAAACGTGACTCATCGGCCAAAATGTGAGAAATGCGGTAGACCAACCAGGCTCAGATTTGTTTGTCAAAGCTGCGGCGCGGAAGCGGAGAATAGAACGTGCCTAGGCTGCAAGGGCACCGCCCACCCGTATACTCGCAGAGACATTCCACTTCGTGACTTTCTAAGAGACGCCGAGAGGAACCTATCGTTGTCAGCTATTCCGGAGACCGTCAAAGGTGTGCGGGGCCTGACAAACGAGACGAGGACTCCGGAACCGTTGGAAAAGGGGCTGCTCAGAGCGAAGCATGATGTCTCACTCTTCAAGGATGGAACGGTTAGATTCGATGCCACGAACGCCCCGCTTACTCACTTCAAGCCGGGTGAGATGGGTGTCAGCGTCGAGAAGGTCAGAGAGTTAGGATACAAAGCCGACGCTAAGGGAGAGCCTTTGCTGTCAGACGCTCAATGTTGCAGTCTAGCAGTGCACGATATAATTGTGCCAGAGACATGCGGCGATTACTTCGTACGAGTTGCAAACTTCTTAGATGAACTTCTTCAGAGGTTCTACGGGCTGCAGCCGTTCTACAATGCGAAAAGCCGCCAAGACTTGGTAGGGCATCTTGTTGTGGGTCTTTCTCCCCACACATCAGTTGGAGTCATAGGTCGCATCATAGGATTCACGCAAGCGAGCGTTTGTTTCGCGCACCCGTTCTGGCATGCGGCAAAGAGACGAGATTGTGACGGTGATGAAGATTCTGTGAGTCTTGCACTTGACATTCTTCTGAACTTCTCAAAGTCTTTCCTGCCATCCCGGATTGGAGGAATAATGGACGCACCGATTCTGCTTACAGTCGCTATAAAGCCAAGCGAGATAGCTCGGCAAGCTTTCAACATCGAAACAGTTGAGCGCTTCCCATTACGATTCTTCGAAGAGACCGTAAGGCGAACAGACCCGAAGCGCCTCACGGATATGATCGAGACGGTACACACGCGGCTAGGCTCAACCTCGGTGCTAGACTCACTAGGGTTCACTCATGACGCTGCGAATGTTAATAGTGGAAACTTGGAGAGCGCATACAAGAAACTCGGCACGATGCTCGACAAAGTCACGGAGCAACTCAAACTCGCTGAATCGATAAGGGCGGTGGACGCGCGGGAAGTTGCGAGGAGGGTTCTATCGACGCATTTCATGCGTGACCTCACTGGAAACCTGAAGGCCTTCGCCGGACAACGATTTCGATGCACCAAGTGCAACGGGAAGTTCAGGCGCGTCCCATTGAAAGGCGTCTGTCTGAGATGCGGAGCAAAGCTTTCGTTAACTGTCTATCGAGGAGGTGTAGAGAAGTACTTGAACCTGGCCGAGGATTTGGTCAAGCGATATAACTTGGGGCAATATCACGAACAGAGGCTGCTACTCCTTCGCGAAGAGATCAAATCACTCTTCAAGGAACACCAGGAGGAGAAGAAGCAACCATCGTTGGCGCAATTCGTCTGAGATGGTAAGATGCCTAAGAATGTGAGCCTCCATCCGAAGGCCTATCTGACATCAAAGAGGAATGTTCGAGCAGGCCTGATCTCGCGCAGCAAGATCCTCCAAGCGCTTGAGAAGGGACGGAAGACTGCGAGCGACATAGCGAAGGAGGCGTCGCTATCCTACAAATGCGTGGCATACCATATTGCTGCTATGCGGAAAGATCGCCTCGTTGACAAAGCAAGCAAAACAAGACCATTTACATGGCAGATTACACCGTATGGACAACAAAGACTCTCCATCCAGTAATCGAGAAACAAAGCTCGAACCCTAATCACACATAAGAAGGATTTTGCAGGCATTTCTGGATAAGCATACTAATTACCTACCAAGATATCCCAATTACCCGCAACTCTCCTCGAAGCGATCTGCCATGCAAACTGAAGTTACCTACCATCTCGAACCGCAAGTCACGAAACCCGTAATGATTTGCGGACTTCCTGGAATTGGATCAGTAGCATGGCTAGCAGTGAACCATCTGCAAAAGGAACTGAAAGCAGAACTGTTTGCCGAAGTGTTCTCTCCAATGTTTTCTCCAAAGGTTTGGTTGACAGATGAAGGTCTGGTGCGACTTATGAAGGGAGAATTTCATTTCTGGAAGAACAGCACGGGAGGAACAGATCTCCTCTTGTTCAGCGCGAACGAACAGCCCTACTCCCCTGAAGGGCAGTACGAACTTGCCGAAGTGGTCTTGGATGTAGCGGGTAAGTACGGCGTCACAAGAGTAATCACTATGGGGGGCATGGCTACTGACAAATTCACAGACCAGCCCAAAGTGTATGTTGGTGGAACGGACGTCGAACTTGTGAAAGAGCTAGAAGGATACGGAGCAGTGAAACTTTCAGGCGGTGCAATAACTGGAACAAACGGGCTGATCTTCGGCTTGGCCAAACCCAAGAAGATACCCGCCATCTGTCTCTTAGCTGAGACGCCTGGCTACTTGTCGCTCGATGCAAATGCGGCAAAGTCAGCGTTGACACTATCCGCCAAGCTCCTGAACCTTTCTCTTGATCTCAACGCCTTGGAAAAACAGGCCAAGGAAAACGCAGAGGCTGTTAAAAGAGCTAAAGATCTCTCGCGAGGAGGATTAACCCACGAAGCGCGCAAAGGCGGAGAAAGAGAGCTGCACTACGTGAGTTAGTTTTCGGAGCGGCGCGTGCAATTGAAGGTCATGTGCAATCAATGCGGCAAGATTCTAGATCTTATGATATCGCATTCATTTGCAGTAGACGAACCCGGACAATTGAAGACGTACAACTTCTGTTCGGAAGAGCATATGATGGAGTTCGCCAAACGGAAAGGGATGGCAATAGGCAAGGATTAACTTACAACGTGACCATATGAGTGAAGAAGCCTAGGCAGGCAGGATAATTGAGATGTCTTCTTCTGAGGATCTGAAAGCCGCCTCCACCATGTTCGATGCGCTAGGGAATGCTGTCAGACTCCGCATCCTGCTCATGCTAATGGAAAGCGAGAAACCATTACACATAACCGCCGTTGCCAGCAATTTGAAGATGGATTACGGAGGAATCTACAGGCATATAGAGGTGCTAAGGGATGCCGGTCTGCTTCAAGTCTATGATGTTGGAAGATCGAGAGTTCTCTCTCCCGTGAACGCGGAACTCGTTAAAGATATGATAGAAAAAGCGAAAAACATGACTAAAAAGCATTAATATCATGGCCATTTCACCATGATATAATGGACTTTTAGCGTCATTGTCATAATGATAAAGTTAAGTAGTTGTGGTACAACGTCGGCGTTTTTGTGGTTCAGTTGGCGGAGGGGCTTTTTGCTAGAAGAAGCGTGAGTTTGACCGGCGCAGCCGTCTTCGGAGGCCTAGCAGCACTTTCAACCGTCATCGTTCCTGCGAGAATTCAGCCACCCTACCCGATAATGCCATTCTTAAGATTCGACCCAGCAGAACTGTTCTCTGTTCTCGCTTTCCTCATCTTCGGACCGATCCCCGCGATCGTCACTGCAACGGTCCATTGGATTTTCCTCACGGCTACTGGAACAAACGGTCCGCTGGGACCAGCCGTAAAATTCATTTCGGTTCTTTCAACGCTTCTAGGACTGTGGATCGGTAGCAAGATCTACGCGCGACTTGCGGGAGCATATCGATACCTGTCTGTTGCGGTTGGCTCCATGCTTGGGTCAGCCATGGTGGTTCGCGTCGGTGTCCTGCTGGTAGTGAACTACTTCGTTTTCACATATATCGGTCCTATCATCTTCGGAATTGACTACATAGGATTCAGTCAGCGAACACTTCAAGGTACGTTGGGTTTACATTTCGCTGGTCCCGACCAAATCATCGCAGCAATGCTTCTCTATACAGGCATCTTCAACGGGCTACATGCAATCTTCTCCGTCATGGTTCCCTATGCTCTCTTTACCCCGCTTAGCACGAAGATCCCGGAGATAGCGTCTGGTCACCCGTGGATTAGCAGATTCATGAACAAGCAGTAAATCGAATTGCAAATCACAAACTGAACTGGGCATAAGCTTGATAGTCGTATTAGCGGGGGGAGTGGGAGCCGCAAGATTCCTTGAAGGGCTAGTCCACGTCCTTCCACAGAAACAAATCACGATCATAGGTAATGTCGGCGACGACACGGAAATTCATGGACTGCACATCTCTCCTGATCTTGACATCGTAGCTTACACGATTGCAGGACTTGTCGACCCTGTGAAAGGATGGGGGTTTCAAGGGGATACTTTCGAATGTCAAAATACGCTTCACAAATACGGCTACGAGACCTGGTTCAATTTAGGCGATAGAGACTTAGCCACACACATCTATCGCACCCAACAACTTCGCAACGGAAACACGCTGTCAGAAGTAACCCATGATCTGATCGGCCTACTTGGCCTTCGAGTTAGACTGCTGCCGGCAACTGACGACCCAATGCAAACGCATGTTCTCACAGACAACGGCTGGATGCACTTCCAAGAATACATGGTCAAAAGGAAAACCATCCCGCGAGTTCATAGAGTGAAATTCAAGGGAGCAGCGTCTGCAAAACCGAGTATGGGCGTAGTGGAGTCTATTGCGAAAGCAACGGGAGTCATAGTCGCGCCGAGTAATCCTGTCGTAAGCATAGGTGCAATCTTAGCAGTTCCCGGAATCAGGTCCGCACTTCGCCATGGCAAACGAAAGGTTGTGGGCATAAGCCCGATCATAGGTGGAAAGACTGTGAAGGGACCTGCAGACAAATTGATGAAGGCGTGTGGAATCAAACCCACCGCTCTAGGCGTCGGGGAGTTCTACAGAGACTTCCTTGACACACTGATAATGGATCGCGTGGATACGGGGCTTGCGCCGCAAATCGAACATCTTGGAATGAAACCGGTTGTCACTAACACCTTCATGAGGAGTCTCAAGGATAAAATGCGGTTAGGACGGATCGCGTTGGATGAGCTGGAGAATTGAAGAACGGTCGCATAAATCCCAATTTAGTGCACGCAGTCGTGCCACTGAAGGTTCTCAAGAAATCCAAGACGAGGCTCTCGCCGATCTTAGAGCCGAAAGAGAGGGCTGAGCTGACAATTGCAATGCTGGAAGACGTACTTTCAGCATTGAAAAAATCGAGCATGGTAGATTCAATCACTGTAGTCAGTGCCGATAGGAATGTGCTTAGATTCGTCCGACAACTTGGAGCCGACTCGCTTGCAGAAGGACGGAGACGCGGGTTGAACAATGCAATCCGTCAGGTGATTCGCAAACGCAAGTTATCCAATTCTGTAGTGCTCGTAGTTCACGCAGACCTACCGCTCCTAACCTCTGGAGAGGTATGCGCTTTCCTGAAAGAAGCCCAAGACTGTCAGATCGCAATTGCACCATCAAAGGATGAAACGGGAACCAACGCAATGCTACTCAACCCGGCTCAGATAATACACCCGGCATTCGGCAAGGAAAGTTACAGGCGCTACCTCTTCATCCTAGATCAGAAGAAAATTCCTTTCAAAGTCCAGAGAGCTCGGGGATTTGGCTTCGACATTGACGAGCCCAAAGATCTTCTTGAGTTGATGCATAATGGAGCGCGGAACAAAACTGCGCAGTTCTTACGCGCCATCCGTGATCGTGGCTTTCAAAAAGCTGCGTAATTCGTTAGTCAAGTGGCGTTAGAAAATTGTGCCACAGCAGATTCAATAATCGTGGAGATTATGGTCGCGTTCTCGCCTTTGATATTCTTAGGCGCTGTGTACGTTGTCTTCGCGGGGGGTAATTGGAGGAAAGGAATTTAGAGACACAACGTGCCAGCATGGTTGGGGTGTTTGAGTTACCACCAAGGGATTACCACGATAAGGTGCTGCAACTTCTCGAACAGCACCACAAATGGTTCTCTGAATCGATTCCGCTGATAGCGTCAGAGAACGTTCCCAGCCCCGCGGTTCGCGAAGCAATAGTCTCTGATTTCGGGAACCGCTACGCGGAATAGACCTAAGCGAACGCCTAGGTCTCCGTAGGGATGGGTCGGGGAACGAGTATACGCGGGCTGCGTGTACATAGACCAAGTTGAGAGACTCTGCATCGATCTAGCGAAGGAGCTTTTCAAGGCTGAATTCGCTGACGTCAGGCCAGTCTCAGGTGTCTGTTCGAATTTAGTACTGTACACGGTCTTCACGAATCCTGGCGACCGCATGCTCGCCTTGGCAATCCCCAGCGGCGGTCACATCTCGACAGGGCGGAAAGACTTCTCAGGAACAGCAGGAGCTGTGCGCGGTCTTGATGTGGATTACTTTGTCTTTGATCGGAAAGAGATGAACATCGATATTGACAAAACAAAACAAAAGGTAGAGAAGATGGCGAAAGAAGAGAACAGACCGCCCAAGCTCGCAATGTTCGGCGGAAGTCTCTTCCTATTTCCCCATCCAATGAAAGAACTAGCGGACACGTTCCACAGTGTTGGCGCAACAGTCGCTTACGACGCGGCTCACGTGGCGGGCCTAATCGCAGGAGGACAATTCCAGGACCCTCTACGAGAAGGTGCAGATGCGGTGTCACTAAGCACTCATAAGACTCTCTTCGGACCACAGGGAGGAACAGTCCTCTCCTTTGAGAAATATGGTGAACAGATCAAGAAGGCCACGTTTCCCTCAAACACTAGTAACCATCACCTACACAACATGGCCGGCAAAGCGATAGCATTTGCCGAAATGTTGGAGTTTGGCAAACAGTACGCCGCCCAAGTTGTGGCTAACGCCAAGGCCTTGGGTCAGGCACTTCATGAATTGGGCTTAAGCGTCCTCGCTGAGCACAAGGGGTTCACGCAGTCTCATCAAATCGCTGTGGATGTCACAAAGTACGGTTTGGGTGGAGACGTGGAGAAGGCGCTGGAAAGCGCGAACATAATTGTCAACAGACAGCTCCTACCAGGAGATATTCAAGCTGGGCGCCACTACACAAACCCTGGCGGCCTACGCATCGGAACTTCGGAGATTACACGAATTGGAATGAAGCAGACCGATATGGGCGTAGTCGCAGAACTCATCAAGCGCGTCGTCATAAAGAAGCAAGACCCGAAGAAAGTAAAGCAGGATGTTGTTGAGTTCAGGAAGAACTTCCAGAAGATCCACTACTGCTTCGAGAGTGCGAAGAACGCCTACGAGTACATTAGGATACGCTAATCAAGAACTTGACGTGGGATCCCAAAGAATCAAAGTTTAATTGCCTGAGCGACGGTCAAGCGCACAGTGCTTAGCCTTGTCTTCAAAACGTGAGAAGAGACGCAAACGTGAGGCTCCGATGCCTGCGGCTAGTGCTGGGCTACTTCGATTCTTCGAAGAGGAGACGCCTGGCATAAAGGTACGGCCTGAGTTTGTTCTCATGATGTCGATCGGCCTCGTGGCCATTAGCCTCTTCATGTTCCTCACCTTCAAGTAGTAACCTCGCTAAAGTCCAACAGCTTAGTCTGCGACAACACTGGCAACGGGCCGGCTCGGATTCCTAGTTTTCGTTCTATCTGGGCTGATAATACGTCCGAGTATCCGGTGAAAATATAGACCCGTTTCGGGTTGACCGTGGCTACAAAGCGCATAAGCTGATCAAAATCGGCATGACTACTTAACGGAAAGGATGTGTATTTTCGAAAGGCCTGCCTGACAGCCCAACCCGTGGCTACAGCTCTCGAAGGGTTCCGAGGAGCATGATCGGAACCTGACGACGTTATGTAGACGCAACCACCCGACTTCAGTGCGCGTTTTCCTTCGACTGTCGAAGAATCCAAGAAGTCAAGTTTGACTCCGCTTCCGTTGTGAACGTCGTTGGCACGTGCGATCATAGGAGCGCAGACTACTGGGATCTTCGTGTAGATATTGAAAAGTCGAACTACCTCTTGCGGCTTTCCGGATGAGTATACTTGGAATGTTGGGATTCCCCCATTTCTGATCTCTGTCATAGCCCAGCGTACGATGTCGGCATACAATGTGCTCCTCTGCGGGAACAGATAAGAAGGGTGACCGTAAGTTGCCTCAATGATCAGATAGTCGCAATTCCTGTGTTCGGCGGCTTGCGTGGTCAGAGTGTCAATACAGTTGATGTCTCCAGTGTAGATCACCGTAGATCTGGGTGTGACGACCTCGAACTGGCAAGAGCCCAACATGTGGCCGGCATTCAGAGCTGTCACTTCATAATCATCGATCTTGACCTTATCACCTATCTTCATTGGGTGATAATTCTTGACTTCGCGTTCTCTGAGGGCTTCATAGATGCGTAGAGTTTCGTTGGTGCAGTACTTCACTGCAGGGGTGGTGAACCCGTAGGTATGATCTGAGTGGGCATGTGTGATGAAGATATTACAGTCTCGGCGCAGTGGGCGACCTGATGTGGGATCGAGCAACAGGAACGAGTCTCCTGAGTCAAAAAGTACTCCGTTGGCCCATCCCACTCTTTCTTGGGGCATCGATTGTCCCTCAATATTCAGGCGATCTAGCCTTCAATGGTAGGATTTCTGTTCAAGCGCATATTCACCGAATTTAGCCGACATGAGTTCGCGCCTCGTCAATCTGCGTCTTCTAAGTTTTCTTGGGTCCTTTGCTACGAGTGTACTGTTGCCAAATGGATCTTTGATTACGAGCGTGAACCTTGGTTTGACCTCTCTTGCGTGTCGTATCTTCTTGAGCATTCTTTCTCCTTTCTTAAGCTGCTTTCCTTTTGCAGAACTCAGCATGAAAATTAGCGCATCCTCTAATCGTTGCAGAACTCCTTCAACATTCGAGATGTAGCCTTCACTGTAAGGTCCAGGTGTAATGGTCGCTCCGAACTCAGGAATCATGATCGTCGCTGTTCCTGATTTGATCACGTGCATATTCAGATCTTCAACTGAATTGATTCGCGCTGTGACAGCGATCGGTTCCCTGTTCGTCAGAGTCATGACGTCGGAGTGCTTGTAGCCACATCTCTGACAGCTGCTCACATTCAACAAGACGGATCCAAAATGCTCTACTTGATATTCCGTGTAGGAGGTAGTCATCGATTCCGTCTCACAGCTGGGGCAGCGCAATTTGTAGCCTTGTTCCATGTGGAAGCCGAGACCACCTTTTCAGATCGCGTAACAAACTGGTCGGGTAATAAGCTTGGATGGCTGCCAAGCGAGTGAGATGTGTAACGCTTTCTGCGATGCTTGGCACGTGAAAAGGGGACGGAGCCGAAATCGGACAAGTTATGGGAAGACGGCGCTCTGACAGCCCTTGATCATTTTTATGTCATTTTCACTCATCTCTCAACTCTATATCAAGCCAGATGTGTACACTTCCTGATTGAATGATGGATAAGACGGAAGGCCACCCATGTCCAAGGTGCGGCCAGCGAACCCTCAACATATACTACGAAGAGGGATCGGATCTGCAGCTTGGAGCTCATTGCGATGAGTGTGGCCTAAAGGGTTTCTTCATCAACGGCAAGCTAGTGCCACTCGCTACAACTTGACTCACGCAGCCCTGACTAAACTGCCCAGATCTACGACGGGAGTGTTGGAGAAGCGGATTCTCGTGCGTATGATTGATGCATAACCCTGAAATGCATGACCAGAATTCTAGCACGCACTTCAGGACGGAACGCTGTTGGCTAGTTCATTCTGGTTCTTTAGTTTCGACTCAATAATGGAATTTATCGCGTTTGCGATAGCTATTGCTGTCGCCTATCATGCGTTGAAGGGATACAGGCAATTCAGAGAACGAACCCTGCTCTTTCTCAACATAAGTTTCAGTCTCTTGGGGGCAGGCCTCCTAATTGACAGTCTCTCGATCGCAGTCGTTCTGTTGGCTAGCTTTCGCAGGGAATTCCTTCCCCTCGTAGGGTTTGGTTACACGATTAATTTCATCACACAAGTGGTGGCATACGGGATCCTGGTGTTCGCGTATCTGAAACAAACTGGAAATGTAGGTCACGAGGCAGCATTAGCAGTCTTACCCATCACATTTTTCGAGCATAACGCCGTCAGTGAACTGATCCTGCTCTTCCTTCTGGTCTACATTGCTGCTCAAACTGCCATGAACTACAGTATGAACAAAACCACGAACTCCTTGTTGGTTCTCGGTGCCTTCACATCTCTTGCCGTGAGCCACTTCTTCTTTCTACTCTTCACGTTAGCTCCGATCTTCTTCCCGTTCGCTCACATTGCTCAACTGTTCGGATTCCTTCTATTGCTAGGCATGCTTCTCAGGGTGAACCAGTAACGATGACCGAAGTATTACAGGGCGCAGCTACCAAGAGCGCAAAGTATCGGTCACAGTTTCGAATATACGTTGACATAATGCACGTTATTCAGCGAGAGAACAACCAAGCTAAGCCTACTAGGATTCTTTATGGAGCCAATCTCTCGCACGACAGATTAGTGAAGTACTTGGAAGAGCTCAAAGCACTCGGAGTCATACAAGAAAGCGGAACCGAAGACAAGACATATGGTCTCACGCAAAAGGGAATTGAATTTCTTAACAATTTCCGAAAAGTAGAATCCTTCGCTGGAGCATTTGGATTCAGGATATGAAACCACCGTCTTTCAACCTTGCCAGTTGAAGCAAAGGGTAAAAGGGTGAGTGAAGACTCACTCGTTTGGGTTTCCATTTGCCGCGATACTCGCACGTCCTCCAAGTCCAACATTCAGCGCCTGACAAGAAGCCTGAGTGGTTGCGTGTGAGGTATCCGACAGGTGAGAACTACGAGAAAATCAAAGAAATCCTTCGAACTCACAATCTGCACACAGTCTGCGAAGAAGCCAATTGCCCCAACGTTGCAGAGTGTTGGGGGGGCGGAACTGCCACTTTCATGCTAATGGGCGAGACTTGCACTCGCGGTTGCCGTTTTTGTATGGTAAAAAGTGGAAACCCGCACGGTCAGTTGGACGTCTTTGAGCCATTGAAAGTTGCCAAGACTATCGCTGCGTTAGGTTTGCGATACGTTGTTATTACCTCGGTTGATCGCGATGACCTTCCAGACGGCGGAGCCAGTCACTTCGCGAGTACGATCAGAGCCATAAAGCAATTCGATCCGGATGTGATAACTGAAGTTCTAATCCCGGACTTCCGAGGAAACATCAACGATGTCAAGAAAGTTGTTGACGCTCGACCCGAAGTTGTCGCACACAACGTTGAGACCACCGAATCCTTAACGCCTAAAGTTCGGGATCCAAGGGCGACCTACGCACAATCACTTCAAGTCCTCAAAAGTATCAAGCAACTAAATCCGTCGGCATACTCAAAGTCCTCAATAATGCTTGGACTAGGTGAAACCGAGGGTGACTTAGTTAAGACCATGAAGGATCTCAGGAGGGTAAACGTGGACATTCTTACATTGGGCCAGTATCTTAGCCCCTCTAAGAGTCATATCCCCATCGAAGCATACGTTTCTCCCCAGGAATTCGAACGCTGTAGAAACGTCGCTCAGGAGTTGGGATTTCTTTATGTGGCTTCTGGGCCATTTGTGCGCAGCTCCTATAGAGCGGGGGAATTCTTTCTAGAGGCTCTAGTAAGAAGGACAAAGACCGGCAGAATTAACCAGCATTCTACATCTTGAATTGATTGTTGGCCACGATTGAGAACGCCGATAGCTATGCATTCGCGTAGCTGAGAATCATACAGAGATACGGGTCTGAAAGAGCAAGATTTACAAGTGCTGGCCAAGTTTTCCGGGTCGTTTCCAAGAGTAAGGGCGCTAAACTTTGAGTCTTGAAGTTCTGCAAGTTATCAAGCCTACTGGTGAATACGTCGAGACAATGGAACCGGAGATCTCGAAGGACGAGCTTAGAAGACTCTACCGAACGATGGTCCTCACTAGGAATCTTGACATCCGCGGGCTACAGCTGCAGAGGCAGGGCAGAATCGGATTCTATATTGGTTGCTTGGGGCAGGAGGCTGCCCAGATAGGAAGCACCTACGCGTTAAAGCCGGAAGACTGGACTTTTCCAGCATATCGAGAGATTGGTGCAGCGCTTCTGCGGGGTATCACAGTCAAGCAATTGCTGAACCAGTATTTTGCCAACGCAGAAGATGTGCAGAAGGGCCGTCAACTCATGAACCTATTTGGCGTAAAGTCTGCTAACTTCGTTACGGGATCGGCTCCGATTGCAACTCAAATCCCACACGCCGTTGGAGCGGCTTTAGCGGCGAAGCTCAGAGGGGATCCAATTGTTACAATGGTGTACTTCGGTGAAGGTGGCACTTCTGAAAATGACTTTCACACTGGAATGAACTTCGCGGGAGTATACAAAACGCCTACGATATTCTTCTGTCAGAACAACCATTGGGCAATCTCGGTGCCATTCGAGAAGCAGACCGGAGCTGAGACGATTGCGATTAAGGCTCGGGCATATGGTTTCGAGGGGGCTCGAGTCGATGGTAATGATGTTCTCGCAGTCTATCGATGCACGCGAGAAGCAGTTGAAAAGGCTCGCAGAGGCGGGGGTCCGACGCTAATTGAAGCGGTAACATATCGTATGGGACCACATTCATCTTCTGATGATCCGAAACGCTACAGAACTGAACAAGAACTTGAGGAATGGCAAAAACGTGATCCGCTCGTAAGATTTCGAAGATACCTTGAGAAGAAGCGTATCTGGAGCGAATCAGATGAGAAGAAGGCACAAGATGAAACCAACCGGGAGATAGACGAGGCAATAACCTACGCCGAGAAGATACCCCGCCCTGACATTGAAACCCTCTTCACAGATGTTTACGCGGAAATGCCCTGGCACTTGGAAGAGCAACTACGCGAACTGCGCGCAGAGAAAGGCACGAAGGCATAGTAGATGACAGTCCTGAATATCGTTCAAGCCGTAAACCGAACACTCCGCGATGAGATGAAACGCAATGACAGGATCGTATTGTTGGGTGAGGACATTGGTGTTAACGGCGGCGTGTTCAGAGCTACTGAAGGGCTTTACCAGGAATTTGGTCCCAATCGCGTAATCGATACACCTCTTGCCGAGTCTGGCATTATAGGTGTCTCAATTGGGATGGCACTTTATGGCCTGAAACCTGTCCCAGAAATCCAATTCATGGATTTCATATATCCCGCCTTCGACCAAATCCAAAGCGAACTAGCCAAGTTCAGATACCGTTCCGGCGGGCAGTATACCGCGCCTGTTGTTATCAGAACGCCATACGGTGGTGGAATAAGAGGAAGCCACTACCATTCACAGAGCACTGAAGCCTTCTTCACGCATACTCCCGGACTGAAGGTCGTCATCCCAGCAACCCCGCACGATACAAAGGGTCTACTCACGTCTGCATTACGCGACCCAGATCCTGTAATGTTCCTTGAACCCAAGAAGATCTACAGGACAGTGAGAGGTGAAGTGCCAGATGACGAATACACCATCCCGATTGGCAAGGCAAACGTTGCAAGGGAGGGCGAAGATGTCGTCGTTTTCGCTTACGGCGCTATGTTCCATGTTGCAATGGAAGCTGCGGAGCTTGCAGCTGCCAAGGGCATAAGCGTCGAGGTCGTTGATCTGCGTACTCTGCTGCCATTCGATATTGAGACAATAATGAGTTCAGTAAAGAAGACAGGGAAAGTCGTAATTGTACACGAAGCCTGCAAGACCTGCGGTTTCGGCGCGGAGATTGCCGCTCAAATCGCTGAGCGAGGCCTTCTACATTTGAAGGCGCCTATCATTCGCGTCGCAGGTTTCGACACTCCCTTCCCATACATTCTCGAAGACGAGTACATGCCCAACGCAAACCGCGTACTCAACGCATTAGAGAAGACTCACAATTTCTGATCGATTGGTACTGGATTTGGGAGAATTATCTGTCGAGATGAATGGAAATGGTCTATGAATTCCGTCTGCCTGACGTCGGAGAAGGAGTAGCCGAAGGCGAGGTCGTCAAATGGCTCGTCAAAGAAGGGGCTGAGGTCAAGGAAAATCAACCGCTCGTCGAAATAATGACGGATAAGGTGAATGTAGAAATCCCCTCACCCAAGAAAGGCACTGTTCTCCGCCTTATGGCCAAAGAAGGCGAAGTCATCAAAGTAGGCCAAGTCCTTCTAACCATCAATGAGCAGGGTGAGCCATCGGCGGTACCCAAAGCGTCAACACCAAGAGCCGCAGCGCGCCTTCAAACCGTCGCCCAAACGATTCCGAGGACGTCGACTCCGGCAGTTCAGGTGGAGAAGAAACCGCATGAGATCCTAGCTACGCCGGCGACGCGCAAACTTGCGAGGGATCTTGGTATTGACCTTTCACTTGTCCGAGGCACGGGACCCGGCGGAAGAATCACGGACCAAGATATCCAGACATTCAAGAGTTCAGGCATGAAACCTACAGCGGTTACGGTCACAGTTGGCGCTCCCGGCGCAGCAGAGGAAAGGATTCCACTACGAGGAATCCGGCGCAAAATCGCCGAGAGAATGGTCAAGTCGAAGCATACCGCTGCGCACGTGACGCACGTCGACGAAGTTGACATGACTGAGATCGTGCAGCTGCGCGAGAAGGCAAAGATATCCGCTGAGAAGCGCGGAGTGAAGTTGACCTACCTTCCCTTCATAATCAAAGCACTCATACCCGCTCTGAAGCAGTATCCATTCCTCAATGCGACATTGGACGACGAGAAGCAAGAAATCGTTCTCAAACGATACTACAACATAGGAATTGCGACTGATACTGAGCAAGGTCTCGTTGTGCCTGTCTTGAAGTACGCGGAACGCAAGTCCATAACACAACTCGGAGAAGAGATTGCTAGACTAAGCGAACGAGCACGTGCAGGTCAGTTGAATCTGGACGAAATCCAGGGAAGTACATTTACAGTAACGAACGTCGGAGGGATCGGAGGTGTCTTCGCTACACCAATAATCAATTACCCTGAAGTCGCAATCTTAGGTGTACATAAGATAACCAAACGACCGGTCGTAAAGGATGATCAGATAGTGATTAGAGAGATGACGTATCTGTCGGTCTCATTCGACCATCGTGTGCTGGACGGTGCGATGGCTGCGAGATTCATGAGTACAATCAAGCAATATCTGGAAGATCCCAAATTGCTACTTCTCGAAACTGACTGATTTTCTAGACAGCCGACGAGCATGGGTCAGTGCCCGGCTTCTTCTTAGGTGCTTTTGAGACTAACCTCTCTCGTTTAGGCCTACACGCCGTTGGGAAGTGGGTAATACTCTTAATGATGCGATAATGTTGCGTAGATGCAGTGTCATTGTTGAATGAACATCGGCAAAGCATGGGTGTAGTATGATATGACTCAGAAAGCGGAAGCAGTTGTGATCGGCAGCGGTCCCGGCGGCTATGTGGCCGCGATAAGACTTGGTCAACTCGGCAAGAAAACAATTCTGATCGAAAAGGAAAATCTGGGCGGTGTCTGCCTGAACGTAGGGTGTATTCCCTCTAAAGCCCTGATTCGCGTTGCGAAACTGAAGAACCGACTTGAAGCAGCCAAACAGATCGGCGTGGAATTCTCCGACCTGAAAATAGACCTCGCAAAAGTTCAAACTTGGAAGGAGAGCGTCGTCAATCGCCTCGTAACAGGCATCGATTATCTCTGCAAGAGCAACAATGTGAAAATCATCAAGGGTGAAGCCAAATTTGCCGGAGCTCACGAGATCGAAGTCAAAACCGCAACAGGAACAGAAACGATCGAAACCCAGAATACGATTATCGCTACGGGCTCTCGGCCAGTGGAGATCCCCGGGTTCAAGTTCGACGGAACGAATGTAACTACGTCAACAGAGATGCTGGCCCTTCGTCAGGTTCCGAGGAATCTTGTCGTCGTGGGCGCCGGGGTGACAGGTTTGGAGATGGCCACGATGTTTGCTCAATTGGGAAGCAAAGTCACCGTTATCGAACTGCTAGAACAACTACTGCCGGGCGTAGTCTCGGACACCGAAATCATCCGAATCATCGAAAGGGCATTCAGGAAACTTGGCATTGAATATCATGTGAAGTCAAGAGCTAAGGAATATCGTGACGGGAAAGTTCACGCAACGCTGGAAGACGGGAAAGAGGCTGCAATCCCCTGCGATAAGGTTCTAGTTTCAGTTGGACGCAGGCCGAACAGTGATCACATAGGCCTGGAGAAAGCGGGCGTAAGGATTAACCAGCACGGCTGGATTCAGGTTGACAAGAAACTGCAAACCAACGTTCCAGGAATCTATGCGATCGGCGACGTGGTTGGTCCGCCGCTGTTCGCTCACAAAGCCTCGAAGGATGGTATAGTCGCCGCGGAAGTAATTGCCGGAATGAACAGTGAAGCTGATTACCGAGGAATAGCTTGGGCCATTTTCACTGACCCAGAAATAGCATCGGTTGGACTCACAGAAGCGCAAGCGAAGGAAAAGGGCTATGATCCGATTGTCGGAAAATTCCCTTTCGCCGCCTTAGGGCGAGCGTTGCTTGGAGGAGAGACCGAGGGTTTCGTGAAGATAGTTGCGGACAAGGAATCAGAACTAGTCTTGGGTGTACACGTTGTCGGCCCTGAAGCATCAGATCTCATCAGCGAAGCCGCCTTGGCCGTTGAAATGGGCGCAACTCTCGAAGACATCGGATTCACAATTCATCCTCATCCAACATTGCCCGAAGCCATAATGGAAGCCGCTGAAGCGGCGAAGGGAAAAGCGATTCACATAGTGCAGAAGTGAAAGCTGCGTACCGTAACAGGTGGCGTGATTTCGCCTATGAGACTACCTTACCCGTTCTCCTCGAATCCTTTGTGGCGGGTTCACGCTGAGGTTTCGGGCCAGCTTTCGCACTTCATCCTCGCTCATCCAATCGACTTTCAGGTATTCGAAGATCTCAGCATCGGACATGCCGAGTCTGCGAGCTTCCTTCACAGCATGCCTATAGGCCTCAAGCTCGGTCGGTCGTTCATGGTACTCGTAGGTCTCGTCGAACAGTGGCTTGCCTTCTCTAAACTGTCGAACATGGACGAGTTCATGGACTACGTCGAGATACTTGCTTACGGGATCGCCATTCCTCAGGTAATGAGCGCTCACGATTAAGTGTCCATCTTCGTCGCTAACGCCCATGTATCCAAACTTGGAACTGAAGAACTCCACTCTGAGCTTTGCTAGAATCTGATCCGTCTGGTCGCCGAAGATTTCCCTCACAGCCGGCACTTTCTCAAACCCCTTGAAGTATTCCGAAAAACGATGCATTGCAATGGGTACACTTCCAGGAATCTGAATTTCAGGCAGAGACAGTTTCTTCGCGATACCTTTCATGAGTATGCTCACAGTGGCTCTCAAGCAGAGCTGCCTTGTTGTGGTAGGATGAGGATTTAAGAGCTAAACCTCACATGTGCAGGGCGTCAAAATGACGCTAGGAAACCTTCTCGATCTCGGTCGACGAGACTACAACGAGGTCTGGGAACTTCAGCGCAAGCTAGTTGATCTCCGAGCGAGCAATCAGACTCCTGACACTCTGGTACTGGTAGAGCATCCCAACATCTTCACGGTTGGCAAAGCTGTTCTTGGAGAAGTTCCATCTGAAATAGATGGAGTTCCTGTTGTCCGAGTTGAAAGGGGGGGTCAATGGACCTATCACGGTCCAGGTCAAATCGTCGGATACCCGATCCTTGACTTGAATGCAAGAGAACGAGACGTACATGCTTTCGTGCATGGGATTGAGGAAGTATTGATTCGAACACTCAACGAGTTCGGAATCAAAGCGGGACGAATGGAGGGGAGAGACAAGGCAGGTGTCTGGATTGGCATAAAGAAGGTCGCTTCGATCGGAGCGGCAGTAAGGAACTGGATAACCTTTCATGGGTTCGCTCTCAACGTAAACACAGACCTGCGATATTTCGCTTTGATAGAGCCTTGCGGAATGCCCAGCTCAACAATGACCTCCATGAAGGTCCTCCTCAACGAGAACGTGGATTTCGACGAAGTCAAAGACTCGGTCTTGCACAATTTTGAGCGGGTTTTTGAGGTCGATCTCAGAAGAAGCATGCAGGCTCAGATCGTGTAAGTAACAAAGGCAGTTTTCGGTGCCGTGATCTGACCGATTTTCAGGTTACGCGACTTAGTTTGGCTATTTTGCCCATGAGCTACTGATCTTGAGCGAGAAATCCCTAAATGCCTCCGGACGCGAGCTATCCAGTTGCCTGCGGAGAAGGATCCGTGACTAGCCTAGTTGATTCGTACGGGCGCGTTGCGCGCAATCTGAGGATTTCAGTCACGGATCGCTGTAACTTTCGTTGTCAATTCTGTATGCCGCGTAATCCTGTCTGGTTGCCGCATAGTGAGATACTGACCTACGAAGAGATCCAACGCATTGTCTCACTCTTGTCTCAGATGGGTGTTAGGAGAGTTCGGTTGAGTGGTGGAGAACCACTTGTGAGGCGTGATGTTGAGAAGCTCGTAGAAATGCTGGCGGTTATTCCTGAAATAGAAGATGTCAGCATGACGACGAACGGTTTTCTGCTAGAAGAGAAAGCTGAGATTCTCAAGAGAGCTGGCTTGAGAGGCGTAACCGTGAGTCTTCACAGCCTCAAACCAGAGCGTTTCAATCAGATTACAGGCGGAGGCGTGCTCACTAAAGTAGTGGCGGGGATAAGAGCCGCGAAGAAAAACGGCCTGAAACTCAAGATCAATGCCGTGATAATTCGAGGGTGCAATGACGACGAAGTGTTTGAGCTGGCGTCACTTGCGAGAGCTGGTGATACCATGGTCCGTTTCATTGAATACATGCCGTTCGATGGACAGAGATTGTGGGGAATGGAGAAGGTAGTTGGCGGCAAGGAGATCTTGGAACGTTTAGAGGAACGCTACGAACTTGTTGCGGTGCCACGCGAACGCGGAAGCACAGCCGGCATCTATCAGTTCGCAGATGGTGAGGGTCAAATCGGTTTGATTACCTCAATAACTCGACCTTTCTGCTCAGATTGTGATAGAATCCGTCTCTCAGCTGATGGCAAAATAGTTCCCTGCCTTTTCGACAAAATCGGCTTTGATCTCAAACCATTTTTGAGAAAAGGAGCCAGTGACGAGGTTCTCATGAACTTTATTCGAGAGGCCGTGTTGAGAAAAGCACCTGGTGTCGAAACGCTCCTGAGAGAATTCGGACAACTTGCGCACGTGCGACCGATGCATACGATAGGCGGGTAACGAGCACTCAAAATCTATGCGGCAATCTTATAACAGGAAACTTCAGGTAGCATCCTAGAAACCTCTGAACACCAACACCTCTCACAATCGAATCAACAACATAACTGTAGGAAGAACAATGAGCGAGCCAAATCTTGTGCGCATAGGCAAGAAACCCATCATGAACTATGTGACCGCATGCGTCACATTGTTCAATTCCGGAAACGGCGACATCATGGTAAGAGCTAGAGGTCAAGCGATAGAGAAAGCGATCGACACGGTTCAGATGCTTCGACGTGGTTTCCTGAAGGACCTGCTAATAAAGAAGATAAATCTGGGCTCGGAGGATGTCACTCGTTTTGACGGTAGCAGAGGCAACATCTCGATAATTGAGATCATCCTCTCGCGCGAAATAGAGGAAGATGTTGCCGATGACGAGACTCCAGATGAGTCCGCCTGAGACAAACCCTGACGAAGTCATCACGAGCGCGAGGTCGAAGCATCTTTAGCAGTTAATTGCATCCGCGACAGATGGACGTAACCCTTTTACAATTCACATCCCAACCGCCTCGCGTTCGAGGCAATTTCGTTGGCAGTGAAACCCAACATTGTTGTGACGCCGCCAGGTCCTAAGGCTCGGGAACTTCTTGAGAAGGATTCGAACGTTCTGTCGCGCTCAGTAGTAAGGTGGTACCCGCTCGTCGCTGAATCGGGATCTGGTTGCATAGTCAAAGACGTAGACGGAAATGAATATGTTGATTTCAACTCTGGCTTGGTTGTTCTAAACGTCGGCCATTCGCACCCACGAGTGGTCAAAGCAATTAAAGACCAAGCCGAGAAGCTCATCCATTATTCATGGACCGACTTCTACTACAAGCCGATCATCGATCTGGGCGAACAGCTGACAAAAATAACGCCCGGTTCTTTCACCAAGAAAGTGTTCTTCTCAAACAGCGGAGCAGAAGCAGTCGAAGCTGCAATGAAGATGACAAGATGGCACTCACGAAGACCGCTCTTCCTAGCATACACGAGCTCGTTCCACGGCAGAACTTTCGCGACAATGAGCCTAACGGCAAGCAAGCCTGTTCAGAGAAGACATTTCTTCCCACTCGTCCCCGAAGTAACCCATGTTCCATACCCCTACTGCTATCGATGCCCATTTCATCTAACCTACCCGAAATGCAACATGTGGTGCGTCGACTTCATTGAAGAGGAGGTGTTGAAGAAGTATCATCCACCGGAAGACACGGCTGCGATGTTTATCGAACCCATTCAAGGGGAAGGCGGGTACGTTGTTCCGCCTGAGGACTACTTCCAGCGGCTTAAGAAAATCCTCGACAAGTACGGCATTCTCATGGTAGATGACGAAATTCAGTCGGGGATGGGACGCACAGGAAAATGGTTCGCTATAGAACACTTCGGTATTACGCCAGACATAGTGACTGTTGCCAAGGCCCTAGCTTCAGGCATACCGCTTGGCGCCACGATTGCGAAGGAAGAACTCATGGACTGGGAGGGTGGCTCCCACGCCAACACGTTCGGCGGAAATCCGGTAGCATGTGCTGCGGCGCTGCAAGTCATTGACATCATCAAAGAAGAGAAGCTACTCGAGAACGCAACTCGCCAAGGAGCATACCTGACGAAGCGGCTGAAGGAGATGCAGCAGAAATATCCAATAATCGGCGACGTGCGCGGGAAAGGCCTGATGATTGGAGTCGAACTCGTAAAGGATCAGGAAACCAAGGTTCCGGCCGCCGACGAGGCATTGGACGTGATGGACAAATGCTTCAAGCGTGGCCTAGCGATCATAACCGCTGGCAAATGCACAATGCGGTTCGCGCCTCCACTGATCATCACGCACGAAATAATCGACGCTGGCCTAGAAGTGTTTGAAGGCGCCGTAAAGGAAGTCTCAGCCCAACTCAAGTAATCTCGATCGAATGCACGGATTTCTCGTCCGGTAATTCCCGCTAGCGGCAGTCGGTTCTTAGTCCTCCTAGCGGGCGCTCCGCGGAGATGAGAGCGGACCTGATCGTCATAGGATAAGACATATGTTTGATGCTGATTCGATTATGGTCGTGTGATGGTAATGGAGATCAAACGAGTTGCCGTACTTGGAGCCGGCCTGATGGGCCACGGCATAACCCAAGTCTGCGCACAGACAGGGAAGTTTGATGTCACAATGCGGGACATCGAGCAACGCTTCATCGACAATGGAATGAAGATGATTCAAGCCAGTCTCCAACGATTCGTAGAGAAAGGTAGCATTAGCGAGAATGAAGCAAAGGAGATACTGGGACGGATTCATCCAACTCTCGACCTGAAGGAAGCGGTTCAGAACGCGGACTTGGTCATAGAGGCGGTAACTGAGAACCCCACATTGAAGAAATCCGTGCTCACGGATGCGGACAAGTTCGCGCCTGCTCACGCGATAATCGCTTCAAACACGTCCTCGATCAGCATAACTGAGATTGGCGCGGTGACGAAGAGACCTGAAAAGGTCTGCGGGATGCACTTCTTCAACCCGCCACAACTCATGAAGCTGATTGAGATCATTCGCGGGCTTAAGACATCCGATGAGACCATCAAGACGATCCGAGAGGTTTCGGTGAAACTAGGCAAGGAACCGGTTGTCGTGAAGAAGGATACGCCAGGGTTCATTGTAAACCGAATTCTTGTCCCTGCGCTGAACGAAGCCGTCTTTCTGGTCGCGGAAGGGGTCGCCGATCCTGAGGACATAGACAAGGCGATCACGCTTGGCTTGAACTGGCCTATGGGACCGCTGAAACTGCTGGACTACGTTGGGATCGATACAACGCTGTTCATTACGGATGTGATGGTGAACGAGACTGGTGACTCGAAGTTCCGACCAAGCAACCTACTGAGACAGATGGTAAGAGCAAATCTCTTGGGTAGGAAGACCGGCAAAGGGTTCTACGACTGGACCAAGAAGAAATAGGCCTCTGGCTCAGTCCCGTCTTATTACCAGAATCCTTCGAGCATTATTCCGCCAAAAGCAACGAGGCTCATTCGAATGATACGGCCCAGGAAGACGGAGCTCAGAAACAACCAGAGGGGAATATCTAACGCACCAGCTAGAAGGCCCACAACATCAAACGCTGGGTTTGGTGGAGCTGCGAGAGCGAATAGGACGAGCCATGCCCGCCATGGATGACGCATCTGCCGTTGCATCCAACCGCTCACTCTAGTCTCCTGCATGATTTCCTTCCCGCTTCGTCCCACGAGATACGCTACTGATTCACCAAGCGCCGAACCTGCTGCTGCCGCAATGATTACGCCCCAGACGTTGAGAACCTGAGCGAGTCTGGCGATAACCGGGTAATAGGGAACGGGCACGAGCACAGTAGCATTAGCAATCGCCGCAACGGCGAAAGCCCCCAAATAGCCCATGAATCCCAGTCGATGTACAAGACTAGGCGGCAACATGTAGTAAGCGAGAACGTTGAGCATTATCGCCGCGAAACCTATGCTGATTGGTTTCCACCACCGACGCCACCATTTTTGCTTAGGCTTCGGCGATGAAGGCTGCATGGAATGTTCATGCTCCGCGTTAAGTCGAGTCTGCACTGTGAATCATATAACGTCCCTGTCTGAGTTCAAGTGCTGTAAACGGTCAAATGACAAATAGGGCAGGTGACAGAGCAATCACGTACGAATCGTAGATGGCAGTAACTCCTGACACCCTATCTCGCGAAGAGTGGCATGCCAGAGACGCAGAAACCGTACTCAGGACTCTGAAATCGAATCCGAAGCAGGGTCTCGCAAGT